>Ga0207732_100185_pt1 | contig 27603 bp, 19 predicted proteins | sample A23P1SouthBayCA_FD_187733 | JGI IMG/M metagenome (GOLD analysis project Ga0207732, IMG submission 187733) | Aerobic enrichment media microbial communities from Eden Landing Ponds, California, USA - A23 P3 (4) (SPAdes) | ecosystem: Environmental > Aquatic > Marine > Unclassified | place...
TCGCTCGTTGTCGATGGCGACGCGAAGGTGTTGCGTAATATTGGTGAGCTGCTCGTCGCGACCGACGATACGTTCTTCATCGACGATCTCGTTCGGCTCGAGGAGTGACCGGTTCTTGATCAGATTTGCGGCTTCCTCTTGCTCGAGGATGAGATCCTTGATGGAACCCGTAGAGTTGGAGGGGTCATCGGGGTCCGAAGGCATACGCTCTCGTCTTCGCCCTCTCACTAAAAGATTCCCCTGTCGATTTGTTTTCCGAGGGTATAGAAGATAATACGGAGGTTTAGATAAAAAGAGAAAACCGTTCCCAGAACCTCTAACGATTTGTTCCGGCTCGGTACCGCGAGAGGACGGTAACACACTCACACCCCTATCGATTTGTTTGAGATGAAAGAGTCGAGGGGGGTACCGCCACCCACATACCGTTCTCACGACCGTTTCGGTTAGAATTGGAGTGGATCGAGAGTCGTTCTCTTCTCTTTCTAGTTCTAGTCTAGCTCTAGCTAGAAGAACACACCCCTATCGATTTGTTCACTCCGATTCTATCGAGGAATTTCTTCCAGTATCCGTATTTAAGTACCGCCGTTCTATACTGCGATATTTAGCGGGAGGTACAATCCGGCCCCCACCTACACCCCTAGTTGGAACAAATCGATAGGGGTGTGGGTGTCCTCCGGAAACACGAGTACAACGTATCGGATTATGGCAGCGCTACGAGCTGTACGTACTAACCGGCATTAGTTATTGGTACAGGGTTAACCAACGCCTCAGATGGAAGTGGTTCTGTTGGTTTGTGCTAAGGGCGCGGACGATGTGCTTGCTTGAGTTCTCGGGGCGATAGACACCTCTATCGATTTGTTTGAACAGGGCTAGCGCGACTAAGACAGTGTCGGATCGAGATTACGGACGTAGTGGTGTGTCCTCACCTACTGGATTCAACGGATGTTTTAAGAAATCAAATTTGAGGGTCCTGTTTGTGAAGGGTGTGGCCGTTCTTAGGGCAGAACACTCGGCAGGGGGTGTGGGGGGACGGGAATCACACGCCGTATGCGACAGTAAGTTCCACCGGGATAAGGTATCCTTAGATTCGGTATTCTAAACTACTCTATTTTATTCTACCTTATCCGACGCTGTTATTGTGGTGGTCCTAGACAGTTCGGTGTCGACCTGTGATGAAATTGGATCAAGCAGCGCCCATCCGTTTTCATGATGGTTAGGATTCCACAGACAGCGGCGGGTTCCTTATAAAACACCCCCCGCTTACCGCGGAAGATTCCATCATTTTTCGTGATGCAGGTCGACGCAGCCATGCGATTCGCAAGATACCAAACGTGTAGAACCGTGTTAAATGTTCGCGAATCGGCGCGTGCAGTCCGCGGACGCACCGCGCCACTCGCCGAAGCAGATCGGCAGCCACAACCCCACGTTTCCGTCGCACACTCTGTGAGTCGCGCTCACTCAGCGTGCGTCCTATCATACTCTAATAATAGTCTCGGAAGTCTCGGTAACTGGACTATACTTACTAACTGGAGCAGTAGAGTAGCAATCCGCAATACTAAGATAGTGGACATTACCGAAAATTTGACCTGACGTTTATACGCAGCGCGCCAGGCTATTCTAATATGTCGCATGGAAAGACGAACAACTCACGGCCCACACCAGCAGTATGCACACGCCATACGCGTCGGGGCGACGCCGTTACTGATGGATGGGCCGGAGGAACTGACGCGAGTCGAGTCCTTACTAACGAGTAGTCGCAGAGCACATTCGAGCAACCTGTGTCCGCCAGCTCGAGCGTGGGGTGAGCGCGATGGGTGATGCAGGGCATCGAGGAAGCGTTCCCTACGACATCGAAGTCACACTCGCTGACCGACTTGACACGCGCCGTTACCGAGTGGGAAGTGATGTCGACTTCCTCTTGTTCTTCGAAGAACTCCTTGAACCGCTTTACACTCTGCTGTGAAAGTGGAATGGTTCTCCCGTTACCCTGGCCAGAGCCGGCGGTTGCGTTTTGTGGAACGTGAAGCTCCTGCTTCTTGGGATAGAGCCAGTTACGGTTCATCGCACTGAATTCCGTGTTGGCTACTCCAGTGTGTCCGAGCGCATGCACGGTGAACCCGTGGCGGTTCGACTTTTCTTCCGCTGCCTCCAGTAGTTCGCTGTATCTGGAGGGGGGAAGCGGTTCGGGCGTTCTACCCATCACTGGTCACGAGCTTGTACAAGTTTGCTTCCGTCGGATCCCGGGCGTACTGCTGGAGGAACTCTTCCCCGTCCTCGACCGCGAGCTCATCCTCGATGTATACCGGGACTTCGAACCGGCTTCCGGCTCCCCACGGATCCAGTTGTATTATGAGCTGTCGCACCTCGCCCGCGAACTCAACGTCGAGCTCGTTCGAGATGTTGGTTTCTTCGTTGGTTTTGCCGTAGACCTTCATCACGATGGCTCCTCCCTCGCGCAGGGAATTCTTGGTTACCGCGATGAAGTCCAGCCCGTCCTTCTCGCTCAGGGACGTGACGATCTCTCCCAGTTCGATACTGCTGGTCGTTTCGTTCTGTGGCTCTGAGTTTGACATGGTAGTCACTCTCCGTTGAACTGCCGCGATTTACGCGTTCGTCTCTAAGAGCTCCTTCTCGCCGTTTCTCGGCGGTTCTATGCTACCTGACTTCGCCGCACCTGAGGTTTGGAGAGTTTAATAATACCTCTTTCGGTAGTTGGAATTCAACCCTAAAATTCCAGGAAAATATGCATTTTCTAAAATTTAAACCCGATTTAGAACCTATTCTGGCTTAAATGGTTTATACGCATTTTCGGTCAAAGCGGAGAATTCGAGATAATTCTATAGTCAGTAACGCGGTACGTTCGAAAAGTGGAGGGCATTTTTCGATTATCTCTCAAAATTCGCCATTCAAGGCTAAAACGCTGTTTATCGGGTTTTGAGGGGGCAGATAGCCACTAGATATTTCAGAATCAATTCAATCCCAGAATCAGAGGCAGATAATTCTCTGTGACTAATTTTGAATTTGCACTGTATTTCGATTGTCTACAGCAGACAATCGAAGTACAGTAGCCAAGCCATCAACATCCCACCACGAAAACACCTATGGCAGAGACCACACATCTCTTGGTAGATGCCAAGTACGCTCGAAATTGAGGGCTATTACTTTGATACGCAAGAACTGAAGAATGCGTATCACCTCGTTTCTGTTCCGAGTACGACTGAGGAGACAGATTACTCGGAAGCCGCACTTCGAGGAGTGTTACGCTATTTCGCTGATTGGGGGCCCGCGAGGGAAGAACAACTGAACAACGCAGCTGTCGATACAATCGAGACGCTAACAGCTGAGGAAAAACGCGCCCTCTATCAGACCTTTACCAGACGTCTTTCAGAGAATCTCAATGATCAGTATAGCTTCGATGTCGAACCTGCCCGCCTAGAACGATTTTTCGAACACATCAGTACCGACCCGGTGCCGGAATCCTTCGCAACGTTCCTCTTACAATCGGTTCGACAGACATCGCACCGCATTCACAAGTATCGACAGGAACTCCAAGATGAGGTCGAAGAAGAAGAACCCAGTGAACCAAACAGCTTCTGTGAGGCGATTCGACGTCTTCCAAGCCCCTACCTGAAGGCTAAAGCGAACCAGTACGAAGGCGACGACAAGATCAACGGGGTTCGCTACCGAGCACTTCAGTCGATCACGTCGGATAGCGGGTTGTCGACCGAGGAACTGGTTACATTCATCGACGAAGAGAACGAGAAACACGAGAAGAACATCGCGCAGGGGTATACGCCGTTCACTACGGTCGGCCAACTCTACTACGACTACTACAAGCCTCGACTGAACACCTACCTTCAGACGTTATCCAACTTCTTCCTCGAGCAAAGCGGCGCACAAGAGTCGACACATCATATTGTCAACCACTCAGAGCCACGCCACAAGCTGGACGACTTCGCGTGGCTGGCGATATTTCCGGCTACACACGAGAGCCAGACCGAGGCATATCAACTGTATCTGGGATTCCACGGGGATCGTCTCTCGTACGGCCTCCACGTCGGCGACGAGAAACGGGACGGGGAGTGGAAACAGCAACGCAATCTCGAACGGGTAACCGACGAAGAGGTGACTGCCGGGGATGTGCTTTCGAAATTCGAGTCGGTCCTCGAGAGCTACCACACGCTCAATGGAATCATCGAGCCGAGCCGGCCCGAGCGGCCGCCAATAGCTGATGTCGTCGAACGCCAACTCGATAGTTCGAAGCAAGTCGTTTTCTACGGTCCACCTGGGACGGGAAAGACGTTCGAGGCGAAGCGGTTCGCCGACTGGTGGGTGAACGAGCGAACTGACGGCGAGCCGACACAGAGTCAGGTTCGGTCGGTCACATTCCACCCGTCGTTCTCCTACGAGGACTTCATCGAGGGCTTGACTGCCGATGCGACCGAGTCCGGGAGCGTTTCCTATCGAGTCGAAGACGGCGTCCTGAAAAAGATCGCCGAGGACGCGTCCGCCGCCCAGCGAGCGACTGATGACGGTGAGACACCACCACCGTTCGTTCTCATCATCGACGAGATCAACCGCGGTAACCTCGCGCAGATATTCGGTGAGGTGATCACGCTCCTCGAAGCCGACAAGCGGGATAGCTTCGAGACCGAGCTCGCCCACTCGGGAGAGACGTTCACGATTCCATCGAATCTCTACGTCATCGGTACGATGAACACGGCCGACCAGTCCATTGCGCTGGTCGACACTGCGCTTCGACGGCGGTTCCGGTTCATCGACTTCCCACCGGATCTGGAATTGGTGTTCGACGAGTATGACACCGTAACGACTGATCCACGAAGCGCTGTCACAGAGCGATCTGATGCAGTCCCACCCCGGGAGCGACTCTTGGGCGCGAGTATTCTCGCAGTTCGAACGCTGAATGACCGTATCTTGGAAGCCCCGCAGCTCGGGAAAGGAAAGCAGTTGGGACACACGTACCTTCTCAACCACGAGTCGGCGGGTGCCTTTTCCGATGCTTGGCGGTACGACATTCTCCCCCAACTCGAGGAATACTACTTCGGTCAGTTCGAGCGCCTTCGTGAGGAACTCCTGCGTGAGACGGGCGATCGACTGGTAGACTGGGACACCGAACGGATTCAGTCGTTCGATGTGCACGATCTGTATCTTGCACTATGTGACCTCGCGGGTATAGACGATTCCGCCGCTCTACCTCAATCTGTAATTGCTGAGTCCGATGGAGGCACCTCCGGAACAGTACAACATGATGCAGAAGACCCGTGGGCTGCCGGGGAACGAACATCCGAGACATTCCGTCAGCGAATAGCATCGACGCTTGACGACGAATCGGCAGCACAGATCAACAGAATACTCGACGTTGGTGACGAGATTGGCTGGTTGGACGCGGGCCGAGGCAAGAACAATGCGTCTGTGATGGTGAAGTCAGACGATGTCGATCCAGGTGTCGGAATCATCAAGATCGACGAAAAGGGAGAAATTGGATTCCGGTGGAATTGGTTGCACGACCGGGATGAGAACCCACTCACCCGAGATTTCATCGAACAAGCTGGCCGCGTGTTCAACGACATCGAGGGCTACGAGCACAACTGGAACCCGGACGCAGGGGAAGATGGCTCCTTCAACGAACCTACCCTCGCCGTAGACGAACTCACCGAGGAAGAGATTACGACTCTCGAAGAGGGGATTCGGTCGTTCGCTAAAGAAGCGCAGTCGTTCCGAGATGAGTGACTTCGTTCCCATCGGCCAACTCGGTCCACCGATCCAAGCAGAGAGCGAGGCCGGATCGAACAGTGATGTAGATGCCGTCTCCCTCGAAGAGCACGACAGCTCTCACCCGATCGAACTCAGCCAGAGAGACATCACGTTCTTAGAGTCACTCGATGATCTGAGCCAAACGACGCCGCTCGAAATCTCCTTCACCAGCGACGGCTTGGTAATCATCGAGACTGGTTCTCACGTGGGGACGATCACGCTGCCCGGTGGGCTACAAATCGAAGTGACGCCAAAACAAACGGTGACACGGTTGCTCTGGGCGCTACAATATGCGTTCGATACATCCGTGGATACGTTCGACTTCGAAACGTCGTTCACCAGTGCGTCATCGTTCTTCGATGCACTTGGTGTGCTTTTCCAGGCAGAACTACAGACTGTCCTCGATCAAGGACTTCACCGTAACTACACTCGGACGCGCGATATTCGAGAGCACGTTCAAGGGCGAATAGACGTACAGCGACAGCTTCAGCGACCGACCGCTGTGACGACCGACTTCGCTGTTGAGTATGACGAATTCACTACGGACAACCTGTTGAACCAGACTGTTCTCGCCTCACTACGGATTCTTTTGGTGCTCGTTCAAGATGAGAAGCTATCTAGTCGGCTAAAGCACCAGGAGCAACAGCTTCGGGAATTCGTTTCCGTGGAGCCGGTCGCGATGGCCGACGTCCGGCGAATTGAGCTCTCCCGTTTGAACGACCACTACGAGGCGTTGCTCGAACTGGCGCGGTTAATCCTTGCACGTGAGTTCTTCGAAGACGTCCGCGCGGGGGAGCGACGCTCACTGGCGTTATTCGTCAATATGAACGACGTGTTCGAACGAATCGTCGAACGAGCGTTCCGAGCGGCGGCGAAGAACCTTGACGATTTTCGGGTAGAAGGGCAGGCCTCGATACCGAATGTGGTTGAAGGCCCACACGCGGTATCAATGCGTCCCGACGTGCTCGTCACTCGTGACGACGGCACGCCGGTCACTGTGGCTGACGCCAAGTGGAAAACGGGATCGACCTCGTCCGGCGACGTGTACCAACTGACTTCGTACATTTTGGCCCTCGAAGCACCTGGTGCGATCGTCTATCCGCAGACGGGGAGCGAGCGGAAAGAGTCGAGTGTGATGGGAACGTACTCACTCCGCTCGATCGAACTCGCCACCAATCCTGACGTAGATACGTACGACGACTACGCCACAGTTCTTGAAGAGAGTGCTATCCGGTATCTGAAAAAGATCGAGGGAGAGCGCGAGTCCTTTTAGGACCGGACGGATTGACCCCGTCTCCCTGCCGGACGTTCGCCAGACGATACAATCACTGGTCTATCGCTTTGCCAACACCCCCTGTGGAGGGGTCGATCGCTTCGACGAGACGCTGTATTTCGTCGATAGTGAGTTGGTCAATCACCTGCCGGTCTCCAGTTTCCGTGTAGAAGATGCTGGCAGCGATTTCGCGGTCGGGATAGACCTCGCGAGCGACGTGGTAATACACGCTCAACTGCTTGCGATATTCCTCTTCACCATGCCGACCACGGTCAGTCTTGTAGTCCACAATCTCGACACAGTCGCGGGTCACGTGTACGAGGTCAACGATCCCCGAAACCGTGACGCGATCACCGTCGACCGACAGTGGGAGGTGGGCATTCTCTTCGACTAACAGGTCGCCCTCAAGTCCTTCGAGGAACTGCTTAACGTGCTCTTCGTCAGTATTTCGCGGTTCGACGTTTTCACCAAGTGCGTACGCCTCTGCGAAGTCGTGAACCTGCGTGCCGAACTCGGTTCCCCGGCCACCCTCGACGTTCTCGAAGACGTCGTCACGCATGAGCGTGTGCGGGGTGTGGCTTCGTGGTCCCTCTGGGACTGGCATCTCGACTTGGAGCGCAGTCTGTTCCGTCTCCTCTTGCGTGCTCTCCGCGACGTCGGGAGAGATTGCCTCGATCTCGACTGGGAGTTCTTCGAGGAAGTTGTTCGGATCCTCGCCAGCGGTGAAGACGACGTGGCTCTCGGCGCGCGTGATGGCGACGTAGAGAAGCCGGCGCTCCTCGTCGTAGTTGTGAGTCAAACACTTCTGGAGGACATCGGCGTGCCAGTTGTCGTAGACGTGTGGCAGTCCATGTACTTCCTCCGAGTAGACCTTACGCTGACGCAAGCCGATGGGGTCGTCGTAGCTGATGACGCCGCCACCACCGCCGCCTGGCGGGAAGCGCCCGCTGTTCATGTTCGCGAGGATAACGATGGGGTACTCGAGGCCTTTCGTGGCGTGAATCGTCTGGACGGTCACTGAGTTCGTCCCCGCGCCTGCGTGGACCTCGTGGGTACTCCCGGCCTCAATCGCGCGCTCGATGAACCGGATGAGGTCCCCACGCGTCTGGGTGGTCGCGCTGTGGACGGATTGGAGCGTGTTGAGGACGACGTCGGCGGTCGGGCCGTCGTAGCCATAGCGGGCGAACACGCGGCGTGCGACGCCGCCCAGCGTCTCCATCCCCTGGAGCTCTTCGCGGAACTCGACCATGTTCTCGGGGTACGTCTCTCGTTCGAGGATCGCATCGATCTCGTCGAGAGTGTAGCCCGCGCGCTCGAGTACGACCGCCCAGCCACGGTCGGTGTCGTCTTCGAGGATGCGCAGCCAGGCGAGCAGGAGCTTCGACTGATCAGTTCTGAAGAGTTCGATTCCACCCTCGTAGGCCATCGGGAGATCGTACTCCTCGGCAGTCCCGAGCAATTCGCGACCAAAGTCACGGGTACGCGTCAATACTGCGACGTCGCTATACTCTGGCGCCCGGAGGCCGCCGTCTTCGTCCTCGACACGGTAGTCCTCGTTGCCGACGATTTCCTGTATCTTCGCCAGCACCGCTTCCTGTTCCTCGTCGCTCTGGACGGCTTCGATGGTGGTGTTCTCGTGGTCAGCGTTCGACTCGAGTGAGACGATGCGGTCGTCGACAGCATCGACGTCGACGTCGTCGCGATTCGCTGCGGGGACCCGTAGACCGTGTTCCGAGAAGTCGAGGATCTCTTGGGTGGAACGGTAATTCTCGACGAGTTCGATGGTGGTGATGGGACTCGTGGGGAACGAGACACGTTCGTGGTCGCTGTTCAACTGCCCAACGAACCGATCGAGTCGATTCTCGAACTCGACGATATTGTCGACGTCGGCGTACTGGAAGCTGTAGATGCTCTGCTTCCAGTCCCCGACGACACAGATGTTGTTCGTACCCGCCAACAGGAGCGCGAGTTTGAACTGAATCTCGCTGGAGTCCTGAAACTCGTCGATCATCACGTACTCGAACGCGACCTCCTCGCGCAGCTCGTGGTTCTCACAAAGCAGGACGAACGCGAACAGTTGGAGCATCCCGAAGTTCAAGTAGTTCCGCCGCAGCGCGAACCGCAGGTACTCGTGGTAGACATCGTGGACGAAGGCCTTCAGTTCCGTCCGGTCCTCTTCGAAGACGAGTTGGGCGATGTCGTCGGGTACCTGCTTGCCGCTGCCGCGAATCTCCGACTTCTCGGGTGCATCAGGTAGGTAGGTTTTGTTGCGGCCGTACCGGCCGAGTTTGGAGCGCAGCAGCGACTGCTTGCTTCCGCCGTTGCGCGGTTCGTTCAGCTCGTCGAACTGCTGCTTGAACGCCGCGAAGTCGCCATCGAGGTGGGGTTCGCTGTCCCTGTACCAGCCGTCGGAGTCAGGGAATACCCCCTTCGATGCGAGCTGGTTGATGAGCCCGAGCAGTTCGTCTGGGTTCGAGAGCGCGCGGAAGACATCGTCGTACTCGGGGTGGTCGTCGCTGAACCGGTCGATGAACTCCCCGAATAACGCTTGTTCAACGAGTTCGTCCTCGATGATGCGCGTCGACCCGGTGATGCGGTCGTCGATACCAAGGTATGTTGGCGCGGTGTGGCCGTGTTCTTCGAGGGCGTCGTGGCACAGCGAGTGGAACGTCTGGATCGGTGCATCCGCGAGTTCCCGCATCCCGTAGTGACAGTTCCCGACGATGCGCTCTTTCATCTCGGCCGCCGCGTTGTTCGTGAACGTCACCAGCAGGACGTCCTCTGGATCGACGCTATCCTGTGAGACGATATTCGCGTAGCGGCGCGTCACGGTGAACGTCTTGCCCGTTCCCGCGCCGGCGTCGACGAGGTGGAGTCCGTCCGTGCTGTCGATGAGGTCCTGTTGTTGGTCGTTCGGTTCGAGGTCGGTCATCGCTCGCCCTCCAAGAGTAGGTCGCGGTTGTCCACGTAGCGGTAGTTCGGTTCACCGCCGAGTCCCTCCACGGGGAAGCGCTCCTCGCCAGCGCGCCGCCGATTCAACTCTGCAAGGCGCTCGTCGACGAATGCCTCGAACGCGTCGAGGTCATCCTCGAAGTAGGCTTGCCCACGAACACGTGTCAGCTGGCGCATCGCCTGCTTACAGCCCGACTCGACGTACTTGTAGTCGCCAACGCAGTCCTTCATTCGGGCAGTCAGTGTCTCGCCAAACGCCGAGTCGATGAGTTCGTCACTGTCAGTCGTGTCCGGGATGGCCGCCTCATCGAAGACCGCAGCGTAGTCTTCGTAGTCCACTTGGGAGAGAGTCTTCTGACAGTTGTTCGAGCCGTCCTCGACGAGCTCGTCGAAGAACGTCTCAGAGCGGGCGTAGTCGTCGAACGCCATCGGGTAGTACGAGACCGTCGTCAGTGTGTCGTCGAGGTCGACATCGCCGGTGACGACGTCGTCGAGCGTCTCGAGGAAGTGGAAGAACGTGAACTCGAGTTCCTGGTCGGGGTACTGCGAGCGCCAGTGGGTGAGGTACAGCAGTGCCTGGAAGTTCGGCGAATCGCTCGGCGGGTCCAGCGCCGAATTCTTGACGACTTGGCCGGCGCTTTTGCGCCGGCCGCTCTTGTGGTCGACCAGCCGCGACTGGGAGTGGATCAGGTCGATCTTGCCTTTCAGGCCTAGGTCGTCGTTCTCGAACCATCGTTCGGTGATTGGAGAGTCGACGGGCTTGTCGAAGCGCTCGGCGAAGACGTTGTTCCCCCAGTCGCTCGTGGTAGTGAGGAACTCGCCGTCGACCGGCCTGTTCACATCGAAGAACGCGACGATGGTCTCTAGACCAGCGCGGTACTTCGTCCGGCGCGTCGCCTCGTCGACCGACCGGACGAACGGACGCGTCTCGTCGAGGATGTACTCCACGACATCGTCGATGACATCGTCGTCGACGAACTCCGGATGGGTGACGTAGAACTCGGCGAAATCGTGGAACAAGTTGCCTTCTTTGAAGTAATCCTTGTCTGGGCCATCGACGAGTCGGCCGAAGAAGTGGTCCCGCGGCGAGTTGACATACGTGCCGAGACTCGACTGGCTCATCGTCGACACCTCGGTGGTGGTGGCATCAACTGATTCTTTCTCGAATTCACCACCAGAACGATCGAACCGTCGCGTGTGCGTTTCTGATTCGAGGTCGCTGAAGCGCTCGAACTCTTCGTCAAGCAATTCTTCGAAGTAGAGACACGGCGTCACCGGCGAACCTCCCTTCGCATCCTGGACGAGGTAGTATTGGGTCGCGCCGCTCTGGAGGAGGAGCTGGAACTGCTGGATGTTGCGCGTGTACTGAGCGTCCTGGTTGACCCAGGGGCGTTGTGGCGCCGAGTGTGTCCAGTCCTCGTCCAGTCCCAGGTAGAAGACGACTGGGCGGTCGACGTAGGCAGCCGACTTCGCGTCGGCGAGCAACACACCCTCGTTCTCGCGGTCGACGGGAACCTCGTAGCTCTGGAGGTAGAACACGAGCTGGTCCACCGCGCGCTCAGTTGCGCGTGTGTCGGCGATGCCGAGCGTCTCCAGTTCGTCACGGAACGCGTCGAGCCGGCGGTCTACCCTGTCCTCGAACCTATCGAGCACCTCGGCGAACGTCCGGTTCTCGATGCGGTCACAGAAGTCGACAACCCAGTCAAGTTCGCGGTCGTCGAGTTCGTACAGACGTTTCTCGTCGTGTTCGACATCCAGCGAGACGTCGAGTCGAGAGAGGAGTGGCCGTATCTCGCCGACGCGAGTATCGGTGCCGCCGTGTGCAGCGCGAAGCAACTGGACGAACGTGCGGTGGTCGGGATGGTCGACGAACCCGGGACCACCGTAGAACGGGATATCCTCAGCCTCGAAGGCAGACTCGATGAGCACAGAGAATTCACTCCCCTGGTCGAGTACGACAGCGACGTCGTCGGCGTTCTCCTCGGTAACGGCGTCGACGACGGTGTCGACGATTGCCGTCGAGGAGTCGAAGATGTGGAACGGTGGATGGTCGAACTCCTGCTCGTCGAACGTGTCGTACGTATCGTAGTCGTCGGGAAGGATGGAACGCTCCAGTTGAGTCAGCTGGTCGTCGCCGACGACGGCGACGTCCTGGTCGTCGTTGATGCGATAGTCGGTGAGTCGCTGCGAGGTCGTCTCGAGGTCGGCGATATGCTCGACGGCTTGGCGTGTGGCGTCGTCGGCGTAGGCGTCGTAGTCGAGAATTGCCTCGAGCCGACCGTGGTGTTCCCAGCACTGGAGGATATTCCCGATGGCGTAGGCGCCACGCTTCCAGTCGAGATCGGTCTGTTCGACGAGTTCCAGGAAGGCGATGCGGTCCTCGGCTTCTTCCCGGCGACCCGCTGCGAGACGGCGCGGCGTGATCGCGAACGAACCTAGGTGTGGCCTGTCGAGACGGCGGTTCAACGCGCTGGCCAGCGGCGCGTCTGGAACCACAACGAGGTCGTACCTGGCGACTTCCTCGTAGAGGTCGTCAACCGGCTTGGCCCGAGAAAATGACACGACAGAAAGAGCAGGCTGTCAACTAATAAAGGTTCATAGAGGGGTGCAGTCAGGTACCCACCGCTAAAGCGGTGGGCTTGTCAGTGGACTCCCGCTCTGACCACGAGACGTGGTAGGCGAAAACTCGCCGTTCGCGTTCACCGTCCCTGACCTCAGCGCCACCTGACAGTTGGCGCGTCCAGCACCAGACTTGAGCCAGTGCTGGACAAGCCGCCACCCGATGTTCCGAGCAGCGTTGTAGTCCGCGTGAAGTTCCTTCCCACACTTCAAGCACTCAAACTCGTCGCCATCACGATTATCCTCGTGGGTGAATCCGCACTCACTGTGACTGCACCGTTGACTCGTGTATGCTGGCTGCACCGTATCAACCAGAATCCCGTACTCTTCAGCCTTGTACTCGGTGTATTCCTGTATCGTGCGGAACGCCCACTGTTGGAACTTCGACGCGTTCGAGATACGGACCCGAATGTTCTCTAGGTTCTCGAACGCGATGGCAGAACAGTCGTATCGGCAGGCTTCCTGTACGATGGCTTTCGAGACACGGTGGAGGTAGTCTTCACTCCACCGTTCGAATGTGTTCCCGATACTCTGGATGGTGAGGTGTGCCGAACGAGTGCCTGTCTGTTGGAGGCGACCACGCCGTCGTTCGTACTCGTCACGTTTGTGGTTGAGGTAGTCCGCGTTGCCGAGGAACGTTCCCGTACTGGTGACGGCGAGGTAGCCGTCCACGTTGAGGTCAACGCCGAGAACCGCTCCGTTCTCGACGGTTGACGCATCTGTGTCAGGCTCTTTCCCCACGGCAACGTGGAGGTAGTATTCGCCGTCACGCTTGTGTAGGGTCGCCTCTTTGCGTTCCCACTCATCGCTGTTCCAGTAGTCCTCGAACGGCGTGTCTACATCGTCTTCAGGAGTGACGTACTCGGCGCGAATGCGGCCATCGACGGTTGCGAGCGTGCAATGGTCGTCGTTGTACGTGATGGTGCGTTTCCCGTACACGACGACGGTTCCACGGAATGTGGGTTTGCTCGCTGTTTTCCCGTCTTTAAAGAGGCGGTCTTGGCAGTTGTCGAGAGCTTCAGCAGCGAGGCTTCGTGCTGATTGGACATGGTTTGAGTGAAGGTCGGTGTCCTCACGCACGTCGTCGTACGTGGCGGTGTTGAGGTCGGATTGGTCAGTAACAATTTCTGTTGGGTCGTCGCCCCATCCGTAATCCGCGACGTATTGAGCGGCGTAGCGGAACTGCTCGAACGTCTCACCGAGAACGCTGTAAGCGTCCTCTGGCACGTCGAGCTTTACTTGGATGTTCCGAACGACCGACACACCTCAGATGGGAATCCAGTATTACTTAAAGATTAAGGCTACGTTGGGGAGTCGGCCCTGCTATCGTCGGTGGTGTGTTGCATGGAGCGTACGCGCTTCCTCCCACGGCTAAAGCCGTGGGTTTCCGCGCTGTATCTGTATGAACAAGGCGAGTACCTCGGGGCTTGACCCCGAGGCGGTTCACCGACGCTAGATGATTCCAATCGTTACAACCGCTGGAACAAGTACTACACCAATCTCGGTTGGTTTCCGCTCGCCATATACTACTCCTTGAGAGTGAATTCGCCGTACTCACCGTGACTGTACTCAAGGATATCATCTGCTCGCATGTTCTCGAGGAGAGTTTTCGTTGCTGGCCGATCAATCTGTTCCACTACCCCACGCTGCTGTAATTGTTGTTTAACGGCGCCCGCCGTTTTGACCGGCGCACCCTCTTGCATAATATCGATGACTGCGTCTCGCAGCTCTTCTTCCCGTTCGTTTAGGTCCATGGCCAGATTGTATTGCACCCTTGAGGATTTCAACAAAGCCGAGTTCTTCAAACTCGTGGAAACGGCGAACCGCGAAACAGTTCCGGCACAGCTTACCGGTCCGTACGCGCTGCTGTTCCGGCCATTGATCGAATATCAATTCAGGACAGAATCTGCCGCAGAGATCGAGTTCGACGGTGTGGATGATCTCATAAATAACCACGTTGAGGCGCGGGACTCTGGCGCGTACGATGATTTTGAGACTGCTCACGGGGGCGGGACGCACATCGAGTCGGGGAAGTGGCAGTTCGAGACATACGTTCAAGATATCGTCAAGACGATACCCCGCATCGCTTCACAGAGGTGCGTTGCGTTCATTTCTACGAGTACTGCTTCGACGTTGAGTTCCTCGGCGAGTCCAGACGCGATGTCGTTGAAGAAGGAGCATTCTCGCCTCAATTCTGGTAATTCCAACGCTCGGAACGCGTAGCTACCGTGGACAGCGTCTCTCGATATACGCGTCGGAAGGCCACCGTCCAACTGTGACTATAGGAGGCCGACGTTGAATATATTCACCGTCCGAGCGATTTACGCCGCTCACTTAACGTCGCGGGTGCCTCTTGGTAGAAGAAATTCGGTTTTCGAACCGTATTGTCGTAGTCGGTGTCGAATACGTGCGTCGTCGCCGAACTCATCGGCGGCAATAACCACGAACGGTCGCCCGTCACGTCCCGACCGGCCTCCGTTTCGTTCTGTTCGAACTGCTCAAACTGGTCGGTCACAGTGTGGTGGTCAACAATCTGAACGCCCGCGCGGTCGAACGAGTGGAGCACCGCGCGGTTCAACACGACCAACGCTTCGTCTTTCCAGAGGCTCCGGTCGTTCTCAGTATCGAGCCCGAGCTTCTCCGCGATCACCGGGAGCATATCATAGCGGTCTTCGTCCGCAAGGTTTCGAGCCCCGATTTCCGTCGACACGTACCAGCCGCTGAACGGGGCGGCCGTGTAGTGGATACCGCCGATTTCGAGACGCATATTCGAGACGACGGGGACGTCGTACCACTTGAGACCGAGGTCCTCGAACCACTCGTATTCGGGATGATAAAGGCTCACCTCGCCGATGGCCGACGCCGGGAGCTCGAACAACTCCGGCTCCTCTTCCCGAATCTGGACCACGTGGGGGAGGATGTCGAATCGGCTTTTTTCGCTTTCCCACCCACGCGTCCGGCAGTATTCGGTGAACGTCACTTCGTCGGGGTCCCCGATGATGCTGTCTTCAGTCCGGTAGCCGGCGTAGCGCAACAGTTCGTAGTTCCAGAGTCTCACTTGTCGCTCGCCGTCAATCATTGGCTTGAACACCGTCAGCAGCGGTTTGATATCTCCACTGTTGCGCGCACGCTCAAGGTGTGCACAGCAGGCCTCGTGTACCTCGCGAGCCGTCTCACAGTCACGCGCGTCGGCGACATTCAAGTGCTGCCAGAACAGGCGCCCAATACAGCGGTTGTTGTTTCGCCAGGCCATCTTTGCGCCGTGCTTGAGTTCGAACGACGTGTGGTCGTAGTGCCCCCGGCGTTCGATTTCGTCCGCTATTTCATCAAGACGGTCCTCGATTTCCGACTCCCGGCCGAGTTCCGAGTAGCAGTCGCGTATAAACGAATCCGCTTCGGCATAGAGCACTTCCCGAGAATATTCGGTTAGAGAATCTTTCACAAGATGATTTGATCGAATACGACTGTATAATTGACGGATGGCGCAGAATCTAGTTGATATCTACTCGTTCCCCTTACTGGTCTCGATGACCGTGTTATGAAGCGTGCCGACGCCCTCGTAGGTGATCGTCACGTCGTCGCCGGGTTCAACGAGCCCGGGGTTCGCCGGGCTTCCGAAGGCAATCACGTCGCCCGGTCGGAGGGTGAAACGCTCGGAGAGAAACGAGACGACCTCTCGGGGTTTGAACAGCATCAACTCGGTGTTGGACCGCTGGCGTTCCTCGCCGTCGATTTCGGTGTGCATCTCGACTCCGACAGGTTCGATATCTGTCTCAACCCACGGTCCGAGCGGACCGGAGCCGTCGAAGGCCTTCCGGGCCGTTCGACCGGATTGGTCCAGCGCGTCAAGGTCGTTCATCACCGTGTACCCCCGGAGTACGTCGTCGACTTCGTCCTCAGAGACGTGTTTGCATCGTTCGTCGACAACGGCCGCCAACTCGCCGGCGTAGGTGAGCTCCTCGGAGAAAGAAGGGTAAGGGACGGGCTCGTCAGGCGGATGTACCGCCACTGGTGGTTTGATGAAGAAATCGGGCTGCTCGGGGCGCTCGTAGTCCATCTGATCGAGTGTCTCGGCGTAATTGCGCCCGACACAGTACATCGCAGAGGGGTCTGCAGGGGGGAGGAGGTCGGCGTCGGCTCCGATTTCGTACGTTCGGGTTTCCGTCTCGATGGCACCGTCTCTATACCGCCCCTCAACGATGCCGTCCGCCGTCTGCGCGCGAGCGAGTCGCATACCCGCCGTTCCGACCCGCACCAGAAGAACCTTTCAGAATCCGCCACACCACGAGGGTCGTTGATCCGGCACTAAACGGCGTTGGCGAACGCCCGGAATGCGGTCCGGTTCGAAGAAATACCTCTATTGAACACATTATGTGAAATTTATATGAGCTGGGAACTTCTCTCTGGACTTGGATAGAATTCTAACTACTGAAAATGACGCAATTGGGGCACAAAGTGGAAAAGGAATACTCATCAGATAAATTTTCATCCATTTAGAGAGATATAACTATTAGAGTAGAGTATAGTGAAATATCACGGTGATCTCGGTTTAGAGCATCTCCACCATATTAATGGACGGCGCAGTCCGTTTTTCACTTGATCACACGGCGCTGACGACACCACACCAAAAGTAACAGAAATCTGTTTTATATTGCAAATAGATGGTAATATTACCACTATCTATACGGCGGCGTCCGCCGAAGATGCTCCCGAATGTTTATCCGCCGGTGTCCCAGTTCGGAACATATGGGGACGAACAACACACAGGGTATCGACGCCATTGATCGGGAGATACTACAGGCGCTCACCCAGGACCCTCGGATGCCGTACGCCGACATCGCCACCCGGCTTAGCGAGGCGGGCTACGAGCTCTCGGCGGAGGCGGTCCGGCGCCGCGTGGGACGCCTCTTCGACGAATCGACGATTTTCCTGCTGACGGGTCCACAGGGCAACGACTGGGAAGTCGTCCGTCTCGATGTAACTGTGGAAAACGAGCCGAATGCGCGCAAAGACGTGTTCGAACGGATGGGAGACGACGACTTCTGGTTAGTTTGTCGGGGGTTCGGCACCGTCGATATCCACGCCGTCGCGACGACGCCGGATGTCGAAGCGGCGAACGAGTTGGTAAATCGGGTGCGGAGCTTCGAGGAAGTCGAGGGCGTTGAGTACTTCCTCGAAACGGAGCGTATCACGGACATGCACAAGTACACGATGGGATAACCACGGTCCGACACTTCGCCTGTTCACGCCATCCTCGACCTGCGCATTGGTGTATTCCAAACGGGACCACCCCACGACGCCTCGTTCACAACTAGCAATATGGAAAATCAAGATATAGTTTACAGAAGTATTTCTGTAAAATCAATCTCGTGAGACCGCGTCTCCGCGGCGACTGACTCCAGTTGCACAAGGAAACCACCCGCGGTCGGACTAGCGTTACGCCCCTCCGATAGATTTTTATAAACTCTTGCAGTATATTTCGATACAGATGAGTAGCCAATCGGTTAGATCGTTCCATGATATAAACCAAGTCGTCGACTTGGACTTCCACCTCGTCGAATCAGAATCGGACCTGGTACCGTATCTCGAATCGCCGTTCCAAGAGATGATAACGCGCTCCGACGCTGCCGACCCCGACAGCTACAACACGAGCAAGTTCTTCCTCGACGGCATCGGAGGCGATATCGGACCCGAGGCGGCACCGACGACGGCCGATATAAAGGAGGTGATGGCGGACCTTGGCATCGATAGGGTGACGCTGAACCCCGGTCTCAACCTGAACCTGGTCACGGTACACAACGACGAATACGCCTCCGCGCTCGCCAGCGCCTACAACAAGTGGGTGACCGATACGTTCCTTGACCCGAGCGAGGGGCTGTACGGGACGATGCGTTTCTGCCCTCGCTTCCCGGAGCGAGCGGCCGAGGAGATTCGGAAGTGGGGCGACACGGAAGGCATCGTCGGCGCGATGCTGGGCCCACCCAGCTTCAAGGACCCGATTGGCCACCCGCGCTTCGACCCCATCTACGAGGCGCTGGCGGACACCGGGCTCCCGCTTCTCATGCACAACTCCGTGCTCTCGTTGCAACACGTCTTTCCGGCGCCGTTCGAGGCGATGAACACGTTCATGGAGGCGCGCGCGGTCGGGCATCCGATGGGCCAGATGCTACAGTTCACCAGCCTGCTCGTGAACGGTGTCCCCGAGCGATTCCCGGACCTCGATTTCGTCGTTATGGAGTCGGGGCTCGGCTGGATTCCCTTCATGATGCGACGACTCGATTACTACTATTCGAGTCGACGCGAGGACGTCGCTACGCTCACCAAGCCACCGAGCGAGTATGTCGACGACAGCTTCTACTTCACGACCCAACCTATCGAGGGAACCGATGACCCGGCGTACGTCCAACAGGTCATCGAGTGGATCGGAGCGGAGAACGTGATGTTCTCCTCCGACTACCCCCATTCGGACTTCGACTACTCCGACGCGCTGTACAACTCGCTCCGCGAAGGCTTCGACGCCGAGGCTATCGAGGACGTCTACGGCGCCACGGCAATGGAGGTGCTCGACTACTGATGACGGGCGAATCCCCTCCGTCCAACGCCCATCACGTCGGCTCGACGGCGGAGTTCGATGAGGGCGACCACCTGCTCGTCGAGGTCGAGGGAATCGAGATAGCGGTGTACAACACCCCAAACGGATACTTCGCCGTGAGCAACTACTGCGTTCATCAGGGCGGGCCTCTCTGTGAAGGTCCAGTGACCGGGTCGCTCTCGTCGGACGAGGACGGGATATTGTGCTACGACGAGGACACACAGGTCGTTCGCTGTCCGTGGCACGGATGGGAGTTCGACATCGAATCCGGCGAACATCTCTCCCGACCGTCGTACAGCCAGCCGACCTACGAGGTTGACGTCCACGACGGAGAGTTGTACGTCCGGTGGTGACCCAGGATGGACGAGGAGCCTCCCCCCGACACGGACGTTCCTCCGTCCGCCGGCCGGGGCCGCGAACCGTATTCGGGCGTCGATATCAAGGAACTTCCAACGTGGTGGCGACACGCCATCGAACACTTCGAGGCGCGCGGTCTCAACGCGTACCGGCCCGCACGATTCACCGACGGAACGCTCACGCGCCGCGTCGCCGCCGAACTGGAGGCCGAACTCGACGTGTCGATTACGCTCCGGTGTAAGAACGCCTCCGTCGGCGACGATTGGACGATCCGGGTCGACGGCGACCCGGTCGGCACCGTCGGTCGGCACCGGAGCAAGGAGGGGCACACCGTCTTCGAGACGACGGCCAACGAGTTCCGGACGAACATCCGGGACGCCCTCGGTGAGAACAGGTAATCCACCCCATCGTGTGGCCTCGGTTATGCCCACCTGTGACAGTCATTCACACAGACCGTCCGAGATAGTCGAACGCTCCCCGTTGGATTTCCCGCCCCCGAAAGACGAACGGCCAGTAAACGGCGTTTGTAGTCTCTAATAGTGTGTAAAAAGATAAATTCTGCAGTCAAATCTTCGGAAACAACTGTCGGGGGGAGATGACGGGTTCGACCATTGCGAACGAGACTAAGCCGTCAGCGAACCGACCGAATGGGTGCCGGCAAGCATCGGCCTCCGGTGACAAGGGCCGGCCACTCTACGGTCGAACGGGCGAGAAAACGCCCCTTGAGGACAGATTGTCCACCACGCTACCCCCCCGAACGGAGCGCAGCGACGCCACGAACCGTTTGAAATATCGGAATTTGGCAGAACGAACCCAGCGGTATCCTCCACGCCCTATCGACCTGTCCGCGTCGCGCGGACCGCCTACTTGATGCCGACGCGCTCGGTGACGTCCCTCGCGACCTCCCTCGCGTCGGCCATCAGCTCGTCCGTGTCATCGAGGGTCAGGACCTCACGGTCTCGCATGACGACGTCCCCCGCGCACACGACGGTATCGACCTCGAACCCCTGTGCGGCGGCGACGAGCGCGAACACCGGGTCGGGCGCCGGGGTGAGGTGGGGATAGTCCATGTCGACGACGGCGAGGTCGGCCTGCTTGCCAGGCTCAATAGAGCCGAGTTCCGCCGCGCGGCCGATGGCCCGTGCGCCGTCGATAGTGGCCATATCGAAGGCCTTCTGTGCGGGCACGACGCTCGGGTCGCGGTGGTAGCCCTTGTGGGCGGCCGACATCGCACGGAGGTCGTTGAGCGGGTTCACCGTGTCGTTGAGGTTGGCGTTGTCGGTGCCCAATCCGACCGTGACGCCGGCGTCGAGCATCTCGACGACCGGCGCGAACCCCGTCGCGAGGCGCATGTTGGCGAAGAAGTTATGCGAGACCTTGGTACCCGTTCGCGCGAGGAGTCGAACGTCGCGCTCGTCGACCTGAACGCAGTGACCCAGCAGGGTCCGCTCACCGAGATAGCCGACATTTCGGAGGTACTCGATGCTGGAGAGCCCCGAGTCAGCCTCCTCGACCTCCGCCTCCGCGACGTGCATCGTCGTCTGGGTGTCGTACTCCTCCGCGAGTTCGTATGCGCCACGGAGGCCCTCCGGCGTGGAGGACGCGAGGACGATGGGCGTCGGCCACACCGACTGTCGGCCGTCGGCGCTCCCGTGATACGCTTCCATCAGCGCCTCAGTCTCCGCAAGGGCGGTGTCCGTGTCGATGGTGAAGTAGTCGGCGGGCGGATGGTCGACATCGGGGTCGCGGGCCTGATACTCCGCCAGGAGGGCCTCGAAGCCCCGGTCGGGGGGGTCGTCGGCGAAGCCGGCGCCGTAGACGCTCCGGATGCCGGAGTCGGCGTACACGCCGAGTTTCGCTTCGATGTCGTCCCAGTCGTCCCAAAGCACCTCCGTGTCGTTTTCAACGAACGTCGTGACGCCGGATTTGGCCGCCTCCGTGCAGTAAAGCGCCGCGGAGACGGCGTGTTCCTCCGGTTTCATCGCGGCCGACGCGGGTCGTTTGACGTTGTACAGCCAGTCGTAGAGACCGCGGTCGGCGGCGAAGGCGCCCCGGAGAACGATGTCCGAGACGTGCGTATGAGCGTTGATAAGCCCCGGGATGATCGCGCCGCCCTCCGCGTCGAGGGTTCGCTCCGCATCGTGGGCCGCTTCGAGCTCCGACGCGGGACCGACCGCGACAATCTTATCGTCCGCGATGGCGACGGCGCCGTCCTCGATAACGTCCCGAGTTTCGTTTTGGGTGATGACCCGGCCGTTCGTAACGAGCAACGCCGTCATCGCCGTGTGCCCTCGAACGTGTCGCTGATGACTACGTCGGCGGTACGTGCAGTGGGTTCTATCGCTACCATACCTCTCCTTCCCACCCCCCGGAGTAAACGCTTACGGACATGCGGTTTTAATCGCAGTAAAAATATTCAAACGGTCGCTGTTTTCGCGTATTAGTTTGGCAAAATGGGCCCTATCCCGGCGTTTTATTAACAAGGCCCCTAATTCTGGGATGGTATGCCGGAGAGAAGCGTGCGAAACGGACGGTACAGTATTACAACCAACGTCGCTGTAACGGTGAGATAGATGGCGGAGCAAACTCGAAACAGACGGAACGTACTGAAGACCATCGGCGCCGCAGGCGTGGCCGGATTGGCCGGCTGTTCGGGCGGTGGCGACGGTGGCGGATCGGACGGATCGGACGGTTCGAACGATTCCACGACGACATCCTCGGGCGGTGGTGCCGAGGCCGGCGTACGCGCGGCGTTCGTTTACAATGCCGAGGTCGGCGACGTGGGATGGACCAAGGCTCACGACGACGGTCGCCAGTACGTCGAAGACCAGTTCGATTGGGTGGAAACCGCTTCCACGGAGGCGGTGGCACCGGGCGACGCAGCAGGCGTCTTCGAGCGCTACGCCCAGGACGGCTACGACGTTATCTTCGGCTGTACTTTCGGGTTCATGGACCCAATGTACAACGTCGCGCCGGACTACCCCGACACGTACTTCGAGCACTGTTCGGGCTACCAGACCCGCGAGAACATGGGCCGCTACTACGGCCGCCTCTACCAGTCCCGCTACCTCACGGGCGTCGCGGCCGGCCTGCTCACCGAGTCGAACACGCTCGGATACGTGGGTTCGTTCCCCATCGCGGAAGTCATTCGCCAGCTCAACGCCTTCGCGCTAGGTGCGGCCTCCGTCAACTCCGATGTGACGATGAAAGTCCGCTGGCTAAACTCCTGGATGGACCCGCCCGCAGCGACTCAGGCGGTCAACGCCCTCGTGGACGAGGGCGCGGACGTCATCAACAACCACCTCTCCTCCGCGGCGTCCGTCCGGACGGCCGCCGAGAACGACGCGTGGGGTTTCACCTACAACACCCCGATGCCCGACCAAGGTGGCGAGTACTACGGCGGCTCTGCGGTGTTCGACTGGGGGCAGTACTACGCGCCCACCGTCGAATCTATCTACAACGACGAGTGGGAGTCCGACGCCTACTGGGGCGGGCTCCCCGAGGAAGTCGTCGGCGTCGACATCGGTGACCCGGTGCCCGATGACGTGGTCAGCGAGGTCGAATCCGTCCAGTCCTCCATCGTGGAAGGAGAGACCAGCGTCTGGGCCGGGTCGCCGTTCGAGGGGTGGTCCGACTCCGAACTGTTCGGTGACGTCGGCAGCTACGTCGACGTCGTTGAGGGGGAGGTACCGAGCAGCGATTAAAACGGCGGTCGATCGGTCCCACAGCGATTTTTCGTTTCGAGCGGACGTCACCAGTTCTTCTTGACCAACGCGAACACAGCCCAGACCAGCAATGCATACCGGGCGAGTGAACAGGGGCACGGAGGACCTCGAGATGTAATCGCGACATGGAGCAGGCTGCGGCCCGCGTCGAGCGCTAAAACAACAGGGAGCGAGTCAGTCTATCTCGCGGCTGTACGGCTGGACGAGCGCGTCTGGTTCCGCGCTGTGGTGGTCGTCGCTCCAGACGACGGTCGCGATGAGCACCGCGAGCGTGACGATGTACGGGTAGGTCGCCATGATGGTCGGGTTTAGGAGGAACTCGATGACCGGGTTCAGCGTGCTCGCGAGGGGCGCGTCCGGTGGTAGCGTCAGAGAGAGCGCCTGCGAACGGAGCTGCAAAGCGTTGAACAACCCAAAGAGGTACGCCCCGACCAACAGCCGCGACGGCCGCCAGCGCGCGAAGATGACGAGCGCGACGGCGACCCATCCGCGGCCCGCGGCCATATTCGTCGCCCACAGTTGGTTGAACGCCAAGGAGAGGTGTGCGCCGGCGGCGCCGGCGAGCAACCCCCCGAGAAGGACGGCGAGGTAACGCATCTTGAACACGTCGACGCCCATCGTGTCTGCGGTCTCGGGGTCCTCGCCCACCGAGACGAGTTCGAGGCCCACGTTCGTCCGGAAGAGGAGGAACCAGACGGTCGGCACGAGCAACAGGGCAATGAAGTCCGTCGCGGGCCCTTCGAAGACGGCAGGTCCGACAATGGGGATTTCCGTCAGGACAGGACCGAGGACAGGGAACGGAATCTGTGGGAAACCGCTGATGTTCGCGCTGACCCATTGCTGGCCGAAGTAGGTGGTGAGGCCCGTCCCCAGCAGGGTGAGCATGATGCCGCTGATGGACTGGTCTGCCTGCAGGGAGATACAGAGGAAGGCGTGTAGCGCCGAGAACACCATCCCACAGAGAGAGCCAATGAAGAAGCCGAGCCAGTAGCTTCCCGTCATCACCGTGCCGATGACGCCGGAGAGCGCGCCGATGAGCACCATCCCCTCGACGCCGAGATTGAGGATGCCCGCCCGCTCGCTGATGAGTTCGCCCAAACCCGCGAGGAGGAGTACCGTGCTCGCGCTGACCGTCGCGTTCAACAGTCCGGTGAAGAAGGCGGTCTCAACCATCCGTCGCCACCTCCGCGCCGGGTACGGGCCGCCCGCGTTTGAGCGAGACGTCCACGCTGTAGCGTTTCACGAACTCCGCGGTGATGAGGAAGAGAATCACGAGCGCCTGGATGATATCGATGAGCGCGGCGGGGACGCCGAGCGCGACGCTCATGTTGTCCCCCCCGACGAACAGCAGGGCGAAGAACAGCGCCGCTAGGGTCATCTGGAGGACGCCGTTGCGCCCCAACAACGCGATGGGGATGGCGGTGTAGCCGTATCCCGGGGCGAAGAAGGCCCGCAGTCGGGCTTGGTTCCCGGCAATTTCACCGATACCGCCCAGTGCCGCGAACGCGCCGCCGGCCGCGAGCACGAACAGATACACTTTGTATCTGCTCATTCCCGCCTGTTCGGCCGCCTCGGAGTTCGACCCGACGAAGGTTATCTCAAAGCCGAACCGAGTACGGTTCAACAGCAGGCCGACGGCGCCCACGGCCAGCAACGCGACGAGGAGGCCGGAGTGGACGTTCGTGCCCGGAATCGCCGGCAGTTGTGCCACGCCCGGCAGCGTGTCCGTCTGGGCGAACCCGCCGAAGCCGCCCTGCATCGGCCCCCGAACGAGGTAGTTCTTGATATCGGCCGCGATGAACGTGAACAGAAGCGTCGTGATGATTTCGTTTATTCCCCATTTCGCACGAAGCCACGCGGGAATACCAGCCCAGACGGCACCCCCGAGCGCTGCGCCCGCCAGCATGAGAGGGACAAGCGCGACGGCCGGCAAGGAGACGTTCAAGCCGATCCATGTGCCGACGATGGCGCCCATGTAGAGTTGCCCCTCTGCGCCGATGTTCCAGAGGTCCGCCTTCATCGGAAGATACACGGCGAGGCCGGCGAGGATGAGGGGCACGGCGCGGATGAGCGTCTCACTGACGCCGAACTCGCTGGTCAGTGTCTGGACGAACATCGTCTCGTAGGCGGCCAGCGGGTTCACATCCAGCGAGAGGAGTGCGACCGAACCCACGAGCAACGCGCCGAGCACCGTAAAGACGGGCGTGCCGTACGTGAGCCACGCGGGGACCTCCTCGCGGGGCGTCAACTCCACGTCGACCTCCATCAGACCTCACTCCCGGACCCGTCCGTAGCCGCTATCTGCTCGCCGCCCGACGCATCCATGCTCGTCTGCCCGCCGTTCATCTCCAGGCCGACCCGCTCACGCTCGCCGGCCTCGGGCGTCGTCTCGTAGACGATTTCCCCCTCGTAGACTACGAGGATGCGGTCGCTCAGGTCGAACAGTTCGTCGAGGTCTTCCGAGAGTAGGAGGACGCCCGTTCCGTCCTCGCGCTGGGCGAGTAGCTGTTCGCGAACGAACTCGATGGCGCCGACGTCCACCCCGCGGGTGGGCTGGTTCGCCACCAGCAGGTCGGGATCCCGGCTGAGTTCGCGCGCGAGGATGAGCTTCTGGAGGTTCCCACCCGAGAGGTCCTTCGCTAGGGCTTCCCGAACTTCGTGGACTCCGCGTACGTCGAACCCCTCCACGAGCGTCTCGGCGTACGCGCCGACTTCATCGTAGTCGAGGGCGTAGCCGTCGCCGAACTGCTCGTCGGGGTAGTCCTTCATCGCGGCGTTATGCATCACCGAAAGCTCCTCCGCACAGCCCGTTTCGTGGCGGTCCTCCGGAACGAAGGAAACGCCGTGCTCGATGAACTCGCGAGGGCTGGCGCCCGTGAGGGTATCGCCGCCGACCCGGATGTCGCCCGCGGTCGGCTCACGGACCCCGGCGGCCACTTCCGCGAGTTCCTTCTGGCCGTTTCCGCTCACGCCAGCGACCCCGACGATTTCGCCCTCCTGTACCTCGATGTCGACGCCCGAGAGCGCCTCGAAGCCACGGTCGTCGTTCGCACGGAGGTTCTGCGCTTCGAGGACGGTTCCCCCGGACTCCATCTCGTCCTTCTCAAGTTCGAAGAGCACGTCACGGCCAACCATCATCCGCGCGAGGTCCGCACGGCTCATCCCGGCGGTGTCGACGGTGCCGACACCCTCGCCCTCGCGGAGAACGGTTACGCGGTCGGTGATAGCTTTCACCTCCCGGAGTTTGTGAGTGATGAAGATAATCGAGAGGCCGTTGTCCGTCAGTTCCTCCAGGGTCTCGAAGAGGCGGTCGGCCTCGCTCGGCGTGAGGACCGCCGTGGGCTCGTCGAGAATGAGGAGGTCCACGTCCCGGTAGAGCGCCTTCAGAATCTCGACGCGCTGTCGCTGTCCCACGTCGAGTTCGCGGACCTTCGTGCTCACGTCGATATCGAAGCCGTAGCGGTCGGCGAGTTCCTGTATCTCCCGCTCCGGGGCATCGAGACCGAGCGTGAACCGGGAGGCCAACCCTTGAACCAGCGAGGAGGCGCGAAGCGACGCCAGCGGTCCCTCCGGGTCGCGGAACGCGGCGGCGGGTTCCCGACTCCCGAGGACGATGTTTTGTGCGATAGTCAGCCGTGGGATGAGCTTGAAGTGCTGGTGGACCATCCCGATGCCCGCGTCGATGGCGTCCTGCGGCGAGTCCATATCGAGGCGCTCGCCCTCGAAGTGCACCTCGCCGCTGTCGGGCGTGTAGAGGCCGTAGAGTATCTTCATCAGGGTGCTCTTCCCAGCACCGTTCTCGCCAAGCAACCCGTGGACCTCGCCCCGCCGGACGTGCAAGTCGATGTAGTCGTTAGCTACGACACCCGGGAACTCCTTGTATATGTTCTCCATCCGAAGAACCTCTGCTTCGTCCATATTTTACCAGTCACCCAGACATCGTTTTTGGTTCATATAACTCCTCCTATTGTCCAAAATACCACCTGAATTGCCCCATATAGGGAGATTTATTGTTCATATAGTCATTAATAGCCCTCTGAGAGTGCGTCTGGACTCCCGGAGTCACATTTTGGGTCCTGTCTTCATCTATATTTCAACAATATCCGAGGTATAGTGCATTGAAACAGGTCATCTACTCCTCAGAAAACAACGTACAAAAACTTAAGTTAGATTACTTCGACCATTCGGCGATGGGAGCCGAAACTCCGACAGAGCGAACGAACCGACTCGTCGAACGGACGCGGGACGCCCTCGAAACCGGGCGGTATCCGATGGCAATCTACAACGACCGCGACGTGTACGACGCCGAA
>Ga0207732_100211_pt1 | contig 24805 bp, 19 predicted proteins | sample A23P1SouthBayCA_FD_187733 | JGI IMG/M metagenome (GOLD analysis project Ga0207732, IMG submission 187733) | Aerobic enrichment media microbial communities from Eden Landing Ponds, California, USA - A23 P3 (4) (SPAdes) | ecosystem: Environmental > Aquatic > Marine > Unclassified | place...
CAGCGTCTCGCTCGCGGTCTGGCGCTCGCGGGGAACCGAGATCGCCCACTGGTTGTTGTTACAGAAAAACACCGCGGGCACGTCGAACACGCCCGCGAAGTTCAGCCCCTCGTGGAAGTCGCCCTCGCTCGTGGCGCCGTCGCCGAAGTAACAGAGGAACGCCTTCCGCTCGTCCCTGAGTTTCGAGGCCCACGCCGCGCCGGTCGCGTGGGGGATCTGCGTCGCGATGGGCACCGCGACCGAAAAGAGGTTGAGGTCCTCCCGGACGTTGCCCTCCTCGTGACCCATCCAGTACAGCAGGGTCCGTTCGAGCGAGAGCCCCTCGTGGAGCATCGCGGCGTGCTCCCGGTAGCTCGGGAACAGCCAGTCCTCGTCCGCCAGGGCGTGGACGCTCCCGATCTGGGCGCCCTCCTGGCCCGAGAGCGGCGGGTAGGTCCCCATCCGGCCCTGGCGCTGGAGGCTCACCGCCCGCTCGTCGAAGTGCCTCGCCAGTTTCATCTCGCGGTACATCTCGACGAAGGTGTCCTCGTCCAGGTCGGGGACCGTCGCGCCTTCCCGGACCCGCCCGTCCTCGTCGAGTATCTGTACCCGGTCGGCGGGGTCGCGCTGCAACGTGCTCACGGGAACCCCCTCCTGGCGAACATACCCGAACAAAGTGCGGCCGCCGGCTTAAGGATTTTCGTAAATAGCTTTCGCTGTGGTCCATTCTTGCCGGTCACGGTGGGCGAAACAGTCGGCTCGGCGCCGAGATATCGAAGATATCCGTGCTCGAACCGGGTCGAAACTGGTCGTTCGTCCAGACGGTGTGAACGTGTCCACGCGCGCACGCCCTCGGGGAACCGGCGCGTCCGGCCTGACCGCCGGGGTGTTGCGGGTCGGTTGCGCTATGACTGCTCAATAGGCATGGGATCGTCTACCAGCCGGACGTTTCGGTATCGAATCACCGATCCGAGAACATATCATTCATACCAGCGGTTAAGGGGCGAGTCGGTGGATCGCCGCCCGTATGGCAACGACCGCTTCCACGGATTCGGGTGGAGTGTTCAGCTTCGACCACAGGGACATGATGGTGTTCATCCTCGTCATGTCGCTGCACGGTCTGCAGAGCATGATCACGGAACTGCTGCCGGAGTTCTCGGTGGGCGGTCTCGGCGTCTCGATCGGACCGTTCTGGTTCGTCGCGATGTCGGTCGTCCTCCTCTTTCGTTCCTTCTGGGCGTGTCTGGCGATCCCGGTCGGCGGGATCGTCTTCGGCGAGATCCTCATCGGCGACTTCAGCGCGCTGGGCGCCGTCGAGGGGCTGCTCGTCATCACCGCGTCGTGGTTCTTCGCGATGTCGCTGATCACCGACCCGACGGACCCGAAGCAGATCGCGGGCGTCGGTCTGCTCGCGAAAGCGATGGAGGAGACCGCCGCGTGGTTCATCGACGTGGGGAAGTTCTACATCGGCGTCGAGGAACTGGAGGCCATCTCGTGGCTCCCCGAGACGGTGTGGGCCACCGAGGGCATGGGCGCGCTGATCCAGATCGCCGTCGCCGGGGTCGTCTTCGGCGCGATTCCGACGCTGTTCCTCTACCCGCGCCTGCGCGGGAAGATCGAACCGCTGCTGGGCATGCGCTCGGTCGAGGGACGTGACGGCTCGATGGTCACGAGCTCGTCGCTGAAGCGACTCGTCGTCTGGGTCGCGATCCTCCCGCTCGCGTTCGGCGCCGAGGCGCTCAGCGAGACCAGCGGCGGGATCGTCACCTTCACGCCGGAGTTCGTCGAGACCTACGGCCAGACGTTCCTGCTCGTGCCGATCGTCGTCGCCGCCGTGATCGCGTTCGGGCTCGTCGCCTACCGCCAGCGCAAGGTCGAGGGCGGGGTCTGACCCGCCGGCCCCGTTTTCATGCACTCATCAGATATCGTCGTCGAGGACCTGACGTTTCGGTATCCCGGGGGCGACGAGCCGGTGTTGCGCGACGCGAACCTGCGGATCGAACCGGGCGAGTTCACGGCCGTCGTGGGGGGCAACGGCAGCGGCAAGACGACGCTGTGCAAGACGTTCAACGGGCTCGTCCCGCACTTCTTCGAGGGGCGGTTCGACGGGCGCGTCACGGTCGCCGGAACCGACACCCGCGAGGCGGGCGTCGCCGAGCTCTCGAAGACCGTCGGCTACGTCTTCCAGGACTTCGAGAACCAGCTCGTCCAGGAGACGGTCCGCGACGACGTGGAGTTCGCCCCGCTCAACCACGGCCTCGACGACTACGCCGAACGGGCGACCCGCGCCCTCGAACTCGTGGGGCTGGAACACCTCGAAGACCGGTTCGTCTGGGAGCTCTCCGGGGGACAACAGCACCTCGTGGCGCTCGCGGGCGTGCTCGCGATGGACCCGGAGTTCGTCTTCGTCGACGAGCCCGCCGCCCAGCTGGACCCGCACAACGCCCGCGAGGCGTACGAACAGCTCCGCCGGCTCCACGAGGACCACGACAAGACGGTGGTCGTCATCGAGCACCACTCGGAGTTCGTCGCCGACTACTGCGACGAGATGGTCCTCGTCTCGGACGGGGGCGTCGCCTGGAAGGAGCCCGTCGAGGTCGGGCTCAACCGACTCGACGACCTGCAGGCCCACGACATCCACCCGCCACAGGTCACGGGGATCGCCGCCGACCTGCCGGACGGTTCGGGGCGGCTGGCCGACGAGCGTTACCCCGTCACCGTCGACGAGGCGGCGACGGCGTTCCCGTCGGTCCGCGAGCGGACCGGCGAGCGACCCCACGCCGCCGACGGCGGTGAGCGGGTCGACCGACACGGGTCGGCGGCCGACGCGGACGCCGACCCGCTGATCACGCTCGACGGCGTCGGCCACGGCTACCCGACGCTCCGTGAGGGGTACAACCGCGTCCTCGACGGCGTCGATCTGGACCTGTACGCGGGCGACCGCGTGGCGCTCGTCGGCGCCAACGGCGCCGGCAAGTCGACGTTGCTCCGGCTGATCACGGGGCTCGAGTCCCCCGACGAGGGGACGGTGACCGTGCTCGGGCGGGACACGAGCGAGACGCTGCCGGAGACGCTGGCCGACGACACCGTCTACATCCACCAGAACCCCGAGGAGATGTTCGTCGAGGACACCGTCCGCAAGGACGTGGGCTACTACCTGCGGAACCGCGGCGCCGAGGACGCCGACGAACGGGTCGACGAGATCGTCGACTACCTCGACCTGGCGGACCTGGCCGACCGCGACGGCCGACTGCTGAGCCTCGGCCAGCAACGGCGGGCCTCGCTGGCGATCGGCCTCGCGACCGACCCGACGGTCGTCCTGCTGGACGAGCCGACCGGCAGTCTCGACCTGCAGAGCCGCCGCGAGGTGACGGGGATGCTCCGGAAGGCCGAGAGCCGCGTCGAGACAGTCGTCGTCGCCTCTCACGACCTGCAGCTGGTCGCCGAGTGGGCAGACCGCGTGGTCGTCATGGGCGAGGGCGACGTGCTCGCCGACGCGCCGCCCGGCGAGGTGTTCGACGACCCAGACCTGCTCGCCCGGACCGACCTGCGCCGCCCGCAGGTCGTCGAACTGAGCGACCGACTGGGCGTCGATCCGGCCGCGCTCACCGCCGACGGGATGGTCGCGACGCTGACCGACGCGGCCGAGGCGACCGGTGCCCTCGCGGACGTTGGGTCGGGCATCGGCGGGAACGACGGGACGGAGCGTCGGGGTGACCGGCGATGAAGTACGTCGACGCGGTCACGGACATCTCGATCGCCGACATCAAGATCGACCTGATGCGGACGGCCTACGACAACGACCGCGCGCTGTTGAACTCCTTCGACCCGCGGGTGGTCCTGCTGTGGACGGTCCTGTTCATGATCGTCCCGTGGCTGTTCTACGACCCGCTCCCGCTCGCGATCTTGCTGGCCGCGGCCTTTGCCCTCGCCGCCCTCTCGCAGGTCAGCAAGTACCTGCTCGCGCTGCTGTTGTTCGGTCAGGTCACGAACGTCGGCTTCTTCGTCGTGATGGTGCCGGCGATCGGGGGGACGATCCAGGCCGTCGGCTATCTCCGGGACAACACCGGGCGCGTCACGGAGGCCATCGCGACGCTCGACCCCGCGGTCTTTGGCGAGATCGGGTCGATCGTCGCCGGGGCGGCCGCCCGCGGCGTCGACACCGCGCTCACCAGCCAGGAGGTCGGGATCGACGCCGTCGGCGCGGTCGTCCCCTTCTTCCTGAAGCTCACCATCATCTCGGTGGTCAGCCTGGCGGTCTTCTCGGCGATGAGCCCGCGGAAGCTCTCGAAAGGGATGCTCCGGCTGGGTGTCCCCCGGCAGCTCACCTTCGCGATCGCCTACGGCTACCGGATGATGCCGCTGCTCGTCGAGGAGTACCACGCGCTGGTCAACTCCTTCCGCCTGCGAAGCGAGGTGCCCGAGAAGACCGGCTTCCTGAAGTGGCGCTACTTCTACTACCTGCTGAAACTCTCCGTGAAGGCGTTCTACCCGCTCATCTTCAACGTCGCGAAACGCTCGCGGGTCACCGTCGAGGCGATGGAGACCAAGGGCTTCTCGCGCTCGCTCGGCGACGAACGGAGTCGCGCCCTCAGGACGGAGGGGATGATGGTCCGGACCCGGGACGTGTCGTTCGTCTTCGGCTCGCTCTTCTTCGTCGCGGCCGTCTGGGCGTTCACCTAACGGTTTCGACCGTCGGTTCGTCGGAAAATCGCCGCGCGCGGCTACTGTATGGCCGCCGGTTCGAACTCGGCCAGCGGGACCTCGCGTTCGTCGACGACACCACGGAGCGCGGGGACGCGCCGCTCGATCTCGGTCGGCGAGTGGCTATCGGACCCCAGCGCGAAGCCTACGTCGCGCTCCAGAAACGCGTCGAGCATCGCCGGGTTCGGATGCACGCGCCCGAGCGAGTCGTGGACGCGACCGGCGTTGACCTCCGGGACCGTCTCCGAGTCGGCCAGCGCCGCGGCGACCCGCTCGTAGTCCGAGCGTCGAGCGTGGCCGCGCAGCGCGGCCATCCGCTCGGGCAGGTCGAGGTGGCCGAGCACGTCGAACAGTCCCGAGTCGACGGCGGCGACGACGGCGTCGAAGTAGCGCTCGACGGCCGCCCGTCGCTCGGCCTCGCTCGCGTCGGCGTACTGTGAGGCGGTCGTGTAGTCGTACTCGCCGGCGAAGTGGACGCTCCCGACGGTGTAGTCGAACCCGGCCGAAGCGAGGAAGTCGGCGGTCTCGGCCTCGGCGTCGGCGACGTAGCTGACCTCGGCGGCGTCCCACACGGTCAGATCCGTCCGCGGACGGAACCGCTCGATGGCCTCACGACGGCGCTCGTATGTCTCGACGAGGTGGTAGCGCTCGCGGCGGCCGAAGTCGTCGTCGACGACGATGCAGTGGTCGGTGAAGCCGACGGCGTCCAGACCCGCCGCCTCGGCCGCCCGGCACATCTCGGGGAGCGGCGACCCGTCGGAGTAGGTGGTGTGGGCGTGGTAGTCGGCGTCCATCACTCGCCGCTCGCGTCGTAGAGCTTCTGGCCGTCCAGCGCCGGGACGACCGCGCTCTCGCTGAAGCGCAGGTCGAACTCCAGCAGGTCGTTCAGCCTGATGTCGGCCTTCTGTTCGTACTTGGGCGCCTTGCCGAGTTTGGCGACCTGTCGATAGAGGGCGCGCTCGTCGTCGGTCGGCGCCTCGTCGTAGACGTGGCGGCCGATGACGACGGCGCCGACGGTGTCCTCCGGCGAGGGCTTGCCCTTCGACCCCGCGGCGACCATGTACGTCGGCTTCTCCGACCCGTCGAGGTGGTCGGCCACCGCGCGGGCGTTGGCGAGGCCGCCGACGTAGACGTCCACGTCGTCGCCGCCCGCGAGCCGCAGGTCCGTCACTGCCGCCCCGCCGTTGGTCGAGGTGAGCGCCGTCGGCCGGCCGGCCAGGTCGGTGTCGTTGACCCACGTCGGCGAGTTGAAGAAGTCGTAGCCCTCCGTGGGGGTGTAGTCGTCGCTGGAGCCGCCGCCGATCCGCGCCTCGGGGTGGCTCTCCTTGAACGCGTGTTCGTCGCCGCGCTCCTCCGTCACGTGGACGTACTCGGCGCCGTTCTCGAACAGTTCGACGACGGTCGTCGAGAAGTGAGTCACGTCGATGACGACGTAGTTGCCCGCGGGGGGGTCCGCTGGGATCCGGGCACGAGACGGCAGGATGCGGTCGGTGAGTCGGTCCTCCAGGTCTGTGTCGGCCAGCGACGCCATACCCGTGCCCGCGCGGAGCGGACGGAAGACAGTGACTAAGAGCCCTATTGTCCGCGGGCTTCGGGTCTATAGCCGTACCGAGCGGTCCGTTCGGCGTCATACGGATTATTGCAAGGCAGTCCGGGATCGACCGCACGCTGTCTGCGGTCGACCCGGGAAACGCTTGCAATAATCCGTATCAGTCGCTCGCTCGCGCTCGCTCGCGCGCACCCTCGACGCTCTCGCCGTCCCGCAACACGGCGTCGACGAACAGTTCGCCGGCGCGGTACGACGACCGGACCATCGGCCCCGAGGCGCAGTAGAGGAAGCCGAGTTCCTCCTCGGCGACCCGCTGCCAGGTGTCGAAGGCGTCGGGGTGGACGTACTCGCTCACTTCGAGGTGCGAGCGGGAGGGCTGGAGATACTGCCCGAGCGTCACCACGTCGACGCCGACGCTCTTCAGGTCCGAGAGGGTCTGGTAGATTTCGTGGTCGTACTCCCCGACGCCGAGCATCAGGCTGGTCTTGACGTACGACTCCGACTCGCGGGCGGCCTGCCGGAGGACCGAGAGCGACTGCTCGTAGCCCGCCCGGCGGTCCCGCACCGGCCACTGCAGGCGGTCGACCGTCTCGACGTTGTGGGCGAACACGTCCGGTTCGGCGTCGAGGACCTCGCGCACGAGTCGCTCCTCGCCCTGGAAGTCGGGGACGAGCGCCTCGACCAGAATGCCGGGGTGGCGTTCCTTGATCGCCTCGATGGTGCGGGCGAAGTGCCCGGCGCCCTGGTCGCGCAGGTCGTCCCGGTCCACCGAGGTGAGGACGACGTAGTCCAGCCCGATCTCGGCGACGGCGTCGGCCACCTGCTCGGGTTCCTCGTCGTCGAGGGCGTCCATCCCGCCGGTCTCCACGTCGCAGAAGTTACAGCCCCGCGAACAGCGGTCGCCCATCAGCATGAACGTGGCCGTGCCCGGTCCGTCTCGCCCCGACCAGCACTCGCCCATGTTGGGACAGTTGGCCTCCTCGCAGACCGTGTTGAGGTCCCGGTCGCGGAGGCTCTCCTTGATGTCCGTGAAGCGCTCGCCCGAGGGAGGTCGCATCTTGAGCCACTCGGGCTTGCGGGCGCCGCTCATTGGTGACGCTTGGGTTCGGTCGGGCAAAAGGGTGCGGGAGTCGGACGAGCCGACGGACTGCGATCATCCGGTCCGCGAACCCGGCGCCCGCTCACGCAACCGGTCGATCCGCTCGCCGAGCGGCGGGTGATGCGAGAGGATCCGGGCCGGCCCACCGCCCTCGGCGATGTAGCGGCGGTCGGCCAGCGTCTCCAGCGCGCCGGCGAGCGCCGGGCCGCCGACGACCGCGGCGGCGTAGGCGTCGGCCTGCGCCTCCGTGCGGCGGACGACCCAGGCGAGGGCGACGGCGAAGGGGGGCGTCCCGGCGAGGATCGCGACCAGCGCGGCGTCGGGCGCGACGCTCGCGACGCCCAGGGCAGCCCCGGCGGCGACGGCGACCAGCAGGTACCGCACGAGGACGTGCTCGCGTTCGTGGTGGCCGACCTCGTGGGCGACGACGGCGCGAACCTCCCGGTCGTCGAGGGTGTCGAACAGCGATTCGGTGAGGAAGACGTACTCGGCGCCCGGGAGGACCCCGGCGGCGAAGGCGCTCCCGAGGCGGGTGCGGTCGTCGACGACGCGCAGGCGGACGCCCGGCGGGAGCACGTCGTCGACGGTGGCCCGCTCCTCGTCGGTCGGCCAGCGCGTCCGCAGCGCGACGACGAGCGCGAACGGCGTCACGGCGGTCACGACCAGCCCCAGGCCGACGGCGGCCCCGACGCGGGGCCACCCGGCAGGAGCGAGCGCGATGGCGCCGGCGGCCAGGAGGATCCCCGCGAGGCCGACGCCGTCGCGTTCGAGTTCCCACGCCGCGGCGTCGCGATAGCGGACCCGGAACCCGCGGACCGCGCGGTGGTACGGGACCGTCGCCAGCCGGACGGCAACGGCGACTGCGACGACCGGGAGCGCGTAGGCGGCGACCCCAGCGGCGACGCCGGCGACCGCGCCCGCCGCCGGGCCCGCCCCCTCGACGACGGCGGTCGCGTCGGCCTGGGCCGTTTGCGCGAGCCCGGACAGGCGAGTGACGACGGCGGTGGCCGCGCCGCCGACTAGGACGCCCCGTCCCCGGAGACGACCGAGCTCGGCGGCCGTCTCGGCGTCGCCGGCCGGCCCCTCGTAGGCCGATCGACCCCGCCACCGGACCGTACCGCCGGCGACGGCTGCGACGACGACCTGAACGGCGACGGCGACCGGCGGAGCGATGCTGGTCGGCACGCCCGGAGCGACGACCCCGCCCCACCTAATGTCATCGAAAAATCTGGTGAATCGTTCAACACGTAGGTACAAATATTTAACATGTGTCGGCTGTGGATAGTAGTGTATGTTCGACGTGACGCGCGACGACATCGTGGGGGGATCGCTGTCGCGCGCGCTCGTGGTGCTCGCGGCGCCGCTGGTGGCCCAGAACTTCGCCCTGGTGGCGCAGTCGGTGGTCGACTTGTTCTGGGTCGGGCGGCTCGGGGGGACCGCGGTCGCGGCAGTGGGGCTCGCGACGGTCGTCGTCGCGCTGTTGACCGTTCCGTTGCGGACGTTCTTCACCGGGAGTCAGGTGGTCACCTCTCAGCGCGTCGGCGCCGACGAGGTCGAGGCCGCGCGGCGGGTCCCGTTCACGGCCGCGGCGATCGCGGTCGGCCTCGCGGCGGTGATCGGCGCGGCGCTCGTCGTCGGCGCGGACGCGGTCGCGGCGCTGTTCACCGACGACGCCGCGGTGGCGTCGGCGACCGCCAGTTACCTGACTGCCTACGCCCTGGCGCTCGTGACGACCGCGGCGAGCGACACGCTCGAAAGCGGCTTCACCGGCTGGGGGGACACGCGCGCGGCGCTGTACGTCAACCTCGTCGCCATCGTGGTCAACGTCGTGCTCGACCCCCTGTTGATCCTCGGCTGGTGGGTGTTCCCCCGGCTGGAACTGTTCGGCGCGGCGCTGGCGACCGCCATCGGCTACGGTGCCGGTGCGCTGCTGGCGCTCGCGCTCGCCGCGCGCGGCCGCGAGGGGTTCCGGCTGACCCGCGCCGCCCTCCGCCCGCGCGTGGAGGCCGCCCGCGAGATTCTCGACGTGGGGCTCCCGATCGCCGGCCAGTACGGGGGGCGACAGGTCGCCCGCCTCGGCATGATATGGATCGTCTCGGCGGTCGGCGGCCCCGCGGCGCTGGCCGCCTACCACATCGGCTCGCAGGTCGCGACCGTCGCGTTCGTCCCCGCCCAGGGGCTCGCACAGGCCGCGACCAGCGTCGTCGGGCAGAACCTCGGCGCGGAGCAACCCTCGCGCGCCCGCCGTGCGACCTGGGTCGGCGCCGCCATCGCGGCGGTCGGCCTCACCGTGTTCGGCGCTCTCCAGTGGGTCGTCCCCGCCCCGATCGCACACGTGTTCGTGCCCGACCTCTCCGGCCAGGCCCTGGAGTACACCGTCCTGTACCTCCAGATCCTCGCCTACGGCTACTGGGCGCTGGGGGTCATCTACACGGTCGAGGCGGGCTTCAACGGCGCCGGCAACACCGACGTGAGCATGTACTCGACGCTCGCACAGTACTGGGCGGTCCGCCTGCCGGTCGCCGCCGTCGGCGCGTACGTCCTCGACCTGGGCGTCGCCGCGGTCTTCTGGGGCGTCACGCTGTCGAACGTCGCCGCCGCCCTGTGGCTGACCGGGTACTTCTACCGCTCGACCGACGACGGGATGTTGGTTCGGGCCGCCGACGAGGCCGCGGCGGACTGATACGGATCGGTGCAAGACAGTCCGGGATCGACCGCACGACTGCGTGCGGTCGACCCGGTAAACGCTTGCGCTGATCCGTATGACCGTCGACCGGCGCAGCCCGCGACGCTCGACCACTTCCACTCCGCCATAGAAACGCATATGACGACGGGGCACCCGGTTCCGTCCGTGTCACGGCACGCCGACGGCGAGACGGAACTGGCGGTGTCGGAGGTGCTGCCCGACTACGCCGGGGCCTTTCCCTTCGAGCGGTTCAACGCGATGCAGTGCGAGGTCCTGCCCGCACTGGTCGACTCGACCGACAACGTCGTCGTCAGCGCGCCGACCGCCAGCGGCAAGACCGCCCTCGCAGAGGTCGCCATCTGCGAGGCGCTCGAAGCCGACGGGACCGCCCTGTTCCTCGCGCCGTTGCGCGCGCTCACTAACGAGAAGGAGAGCGAGTGGGAACGGTTCGAGGACCTCGGATACTCCGTGTACGTCGTCACCGGCGAGCGCGATCTGAACCCGCGCCGCGCCGAGCGGGCGGACATCCTCGTGATGACCCCCGAGAAGGCCGACTCGGCCACCCGGAAACACGATTCGCCGCGGTATTCGTTCATCACGGACGTGGACTGCTGCGTCATCGACGAGGTCCACCTCCTCGACTCGGAGAAGCGCGGGTCCGTGCTGGAGGTCACCGTCTCCAGGCTGCGTCGCCTCTGTGACCCCCGCGTCGTCGCGCTCTCGGCGACGATGCCGAACGTCGACGACGTGGCCGGGTGGCTGGACGCGCCCGCCGACAACACCTTCGAGTTCGGCGACGACTACCGGCCGGTCCCGCTGCACGCCGACGTGCGGACCTACGCCCACGGCGACAACGCCTTCGCCGACAAGTACCGCCGGCTCTACCGCGCCCTGGACATCGCCGAACCGCACATCCGCGACGAGGGCCAGGCGCTCGTGTTCGTCTCCTCCCGGCAGGACACCGTCCAGGCCGCCAAGAAGTCCCGCGACGAGATCGTCGAGCGCGACATTCCGATGGGCGCACGCGGGGACTACGACTTCCACAACGACGCCGCCGAGCTCTCCAACGACACGCTCAGGCAGTCGGTGCTCGACGGCGTCGGCTTCCACCACGCCGGCCTGTCGAAGGAGGACAAGAACCTCGTCGAACAGTGGTTCAAGGAGGGGAAACTGCAACTGCTCTTCTCCACGTCGACGCTCGCGTGGGGCGTGAATCTCCCGGCCCGCTGTGTCGTGATCCGCGACACCAAGCTCCACGACCCGCTGGAGGGCGAAGTGGACATGAGCCCGCTGGACGTGCTCCAGATGCTCGGCCGCGCGGGTCGGCCCGGCTACGACGACAAGGGGTACGCCTGGGTCGTCTGCGATTCGTCGGACGCCGACAAGTACCGCGCGCTGTTGCGCGACGGCAAGGAGATCGAATCGCGACTCGCCGATGACCTGGACGCCCATCTCAACGCAGAGATCGCGCTGGGGACGATCGCCGACTTAGAGGACGTGATGGACTGGCTGGAGACCACCTTCTACTACGTCCGCGCGCGGAGCGCCCCCGACGAGTACGCCTCCGAGAGCGCGCTGCGCGATCGGGTCAGCGACACGCTGCGCTCGCTCGTGGCGCGCGGGTTCGTCGAACGGGAGGACATGCGCCTCGAACCCACGGCGCTCGGCCGGCTCGCCTCGAAGTTCTACCTGCGGCTCGACACCGCCCGGGAGTTCGCCGACCTGGCCGAACGAGCGGACGAAGACGACGCTCGCCTCGACCAGGACGGGATCCTGCGAGCCATCGCGACCGCGGCGGAGTTCGACAGCGTCAGCGCCCGATCGGACGAACGCGACGCCGTCGCCGCCGTCCTCGGCGAGACCGAGGACCTCGACCCGGGCGGCCGAAAGATACTCGCGATCCTCGAATCGCGGATGCGCGGGACCACGCCCGGCGAGCTACAGAGCGACGCGTGGGTCATCACCCAGAACGCGCTACGCCTGCTCGCCGCCCTTCGCGCGTTCCTCGACCGACTGGCCGGTCCCGGGGCCGCGAACCTCGCCTGCCGCATCGAGGCGCGCATCGAGAACGGCATCAGCGACGACGCCGTCGGCCTGACCGCCATCGACGGCGTCGGGTCCGGGCGCGCGAGCAAGCTCGCAGCCGAGGGGATCACGACGCCCGCCGCGGTCCGAGAGGCCGGCGTCTCGGGACTGCGATCGGCCGGCCTCTCGGAGGGCGTCGCCGAGCGCGTCGTCGAGAGCGCCGGCGACCTCCCCAACGTCGTCGTCGAGTGGGGCGACTTTCCCGACAGCGTCGCCCGCGGCGAGAACGACATGCGGGAGGTCACCGTGCGCAACGTCGGCGGCGACGCCCGTGCAGGCCTGCGCGTCACGGTCAACGAAGTCGAGATGACGACCAAGAACCGCTATCTCGGCGAGGCCAACCTGCCGGTCGGCGTCTTCGGCGGGAACGCCGACGAACTGGAGTACGCGATCGAAGTCGCGTTCCCGGAACTCCCGCTCCACCCCGTCGTCGAGACGCGGTCGGTCCGCGTCGAGTGAGCGGGGCCGTCGGCGCCGCCAGGACTCTCCGGCCCTTCATCGCGCGTCGACTCCGCCGCGCGCCGCCTCTGTCGACCCGCCGCTTCACCTCTCGATTCGACCCGAGGCGTGGGGTAAATCGGCGACTGTCGAAAACATATAAAATCTGCCTTTTCCAATCTCATATTCTGTTTTAAACCTTCTAACCAGATCTGGAGCGGTTGTAAAACGTTAGGAAGGCGACTGAAAGGTCGATCCGGCGGTGGCTAAAACGGCCGGTCGGGGAGAAACGACGCGAAATCACGCTAGGGGTCGTTCCTTTATATGGGGTAGTGGATGCAAGTGGGAGGTAGGTGACGAACAATGTCCAGCGCCTCCCCGTTCCGTCGGTCCGCCCCCGAACTCCCGTCGACCACCGGTGTACAGCGCCTCCAGTCGCTCGCGGTCGGTTCGGCTCAGTTCGCCGGCTTCTGGTCGGCCGTCGTCCTCCCGTTCGCGATGCTCGCCCTGGTCGTCTCCGGGTCGGCCGCCCAGCAGGTCCCGCTGTTCGTCGCGCTCCTGCTCGCGAACGTCGTCGCGCTCCGCGTCGGTCACGGTCATAAACAGGACTGAGACGCCCGGGATACTGCCACCGGTCGAGGCCGCCCGTCGCGTCCCCGCGGTCACCTGCCACCCCTCCGCCGCCCACGACCGCACTCGTTTCTCCCGAACTTTAAGTCCGAACACGCGACCAGGCCGGCCCATGCACGACGAGGTGCGCGTCGTCGCGGGCGACTGCACGACGACGTTCGACGGCCGAAACGAACGCGAACACCGCGGCGACGTGGTCACGGTGGTCAAGCCCGACAACACGGTGCTGGTCCACGACGCCGACGGCTACCAGCCGGTGGCCTGGCTCACTCGGGCCGACAGCGTCCGGTTCGTCGACGGTGTGCTCGACGCCCGCGAGGGCGACCAGCACCTCCGCGTCGAGATTCACGACGAGCACGGCGCCGCTCGCCACCCCGTCTCGCGGGCGGGCGTCCCGGTCGGCGACTGCCCGACCTGCGACGGCTCGCTGGTCCTCGCGCGCGGGTCGGTGCTGTGTCGTGAGTGCAACGACGAGTATTCGATCCCGCGGGACGGCGCGGTGCTGGACGACTCCTGCCCGGCCTGCGGGCTCCCCCTCCTTCGGGTCGAGCGGGGCGCGGCGTTCGAGGTCTGTATCGACCGCGACTGCGACTCCATCGACGACCGGGTGACCGAGCGGTTCGACCGGGAGTGGGACTGTCCGAACTGCGAGGGTGAGCTACGGATCCTCCGTCGCGGTGGCCTGATCGCCGGCTGCGAGCGCTACCCCGACTGTGACACCGGGTTCGGCGTCCCGACCGGCGTCGTCGACGGAACGTGCGGCTGTGGGCTCCCCGTCTTCGAGACGCCGTCGGGTCGACGTTGTCTGGATACGGGGTGTGAACGGACCTGATCAGTCCTCGGCGCGGGCGAGCAGGTATTCGCGCAGGTCCGTCGGGGAGTCGGCGACGTAGTCGGCGCCGGTCCGGTCGGTCTCGTCGGCGGCGCCGTGGCGGAAGCCGACGACGTGCATGCCCGCGCGGCCGGCCGATTCGATCCCGTGGACCGAGTCCTCGACGGCGACCACGTCGGCCGGGTCGGCGCCGACGCGGTCGGCGGCGTGTTCGTAGACGCCTGGCTCGGGCTTGCCGGGGCCGTCGAACGCGTCGGCGCTGACGACCGCGTCGAAGTCGAGGCCGAAGCGGTCGAGCACTACGTCGATCCAGTCGTGGGGCGACGAGGAGACCAGCGCGAGGGTGACGCCGCGCTCGCGCAGGTCGGCGAGCAGCTCGTCGGCGCCGTCGAGCAGGCGGACCTCCTCGCCGTAGATCGCCGTCGCGGTCTCCTCGTACCACCCGAGGAACTCACGGCGGTCGATCTCGACCTCGTAGGTCGCGGCGAGGTAATCGTAGATCTCGCGGTAGTTCATGCCCGTGATCTCGTCCAGGTCGAGGTCCTCCAGTCCGACCAGCGGGAGGAGCTGCTCCCGTTCGTAGGGGTGCCAGTAGTCCTCCGAGTCGACCAACACGCCGTCCATGTCGAAACAGACCGCGTCCATGTCCCGTGGTCATCCGGCGGTGTGGTGTGTCTTTCGGCCGGGGGCGCGCCCGCAACCCACCGCGGGCGCAGCTTCGGCGGGCGCTCCCGTCCGAACCAGTGATCGCAGGGGCTTTCCGCCGGGACAGGTTGCTCTCACACATGCACGCGACGCTCTCGGGGGACGTGGTTCGAGCGGGCGAGCGGGCCCGCGAGCGGTTCTACGACTCCAGCGGCTACGGCCACCCCGTCGACGGCGGGTCGCTCGAACTCGCGCCCGTCGAGGCGGCCCACCTGCTCTACCGCGGCGACCTCGACGCCGTCGAGGGACCGGACGGCGCGCCGATGGACTTCCGCGCGTTCCTGTCCTCCGCCGCGGTCTCGGAGATCGCCTTCCTCGTCTACAAGGACCTGCGTGACCGCGGGTTCTACCTCTCGCCCGCGCGTGCGGGCTGGAGCGACTCGCCCGCGGTCCAGTCGGCGGTCGGTGACCCCGCGGTCGACTTCGTGGTGTACCCCCGCGGCTCGGGCCCGTGGGACGACGAGGTGGCCTATCGGGTCGGCGTCGTCAGCGAGCGCGAGGCCGTCCCCGCGGGGGACCTGGGGAATCTGGTGCTCGCCGTCGTCGACGAGGAGAGCGCGCTCACGTATCTGGAGACCGAGCACCGCGCGGTGTCGGGGACGAGCGAGGCGGCGTTGCCGGCGGGGGTCTCCGGGGAGTTGCTGTCCGACCGACTCCTCCTCTGGGACCCGCCGGCGGCTATCTACGACCGCGGGTTCTACGGCCAGCCCCTCGACGACCGGGACGGGGACGTGATCCAGCTCTCGCTGCTCGAAGCGGCGTTTCTGGCCCGCGAGGACGTGCTCGACGTGGACGGTGGCGCCGAGGCGGTCGTCGAGCGGGGTCGGGAGGTCGAGGGCGAGCGCTTCGACCGCCGACTCCGGGTGTACGAGCGCCTCCGCGAGCGCGGGCTCGTCCCCAAGACCGGCTACAAGTTCGGTGCCGACTTCCGGACCTACGCCGACGTGGAGTCGGTCGACGATCTGGGCCACTCGGAGTTGCTGGTCCGCGTGCTCGACGGTGGGCACACGTTCTCGCCGCGGGATCTGGCGCTGGACGTGCGGCTGGCCCACGGCGTTCGCAAGGAGATGGTGTTCGCGCTCGTGGACGGCGAGGATGGCGGTGATGCTAATTCGGACGGCATCGAGTGGCTGTCCGTGACGCGGCTGACGCCGTAGGAGCGGTAGGGTGCGTTTGTTTCGAGCGTGTTCGACAGTGAGTACTGCACGCTCTCGACTCGCTCGCACGTAATTCACTCGTGCTTGAGGGCGAGCGGTGAAAGCCCTCGGCGCGCTCGGGCGGCTGTGCGGGATATCTTCGCTCCCTGCGCTCGCGCAGATAGTGGCCCGCACAGACCGCCCGACCGCGTCTCACGGTTCGCTTCGCTCACCGTTCGACCAGTCGTGGCGCTCCCTTCGGTCGCGCCACGCACACCTCGCCCTTTCAATCCTCCAGGAATACCCCGCACAGCACCGCACCACGCGCCTCCCCAGCCGACTCGTTCGCCTCCGGCTCACTCGTCCCTCGCGCGGACCGCCTCGCGGCCCGCGCTCTGCGGCACGCGCCACGAGGGGTGATCCCTGATCGAAGCTCGTGACGCTACTTCGGCACGAACACCAGCGGGTGGTGGCGCCACGCCCACCGGGTGTCGGGCTTGTCGACCACCGACCAGACGCTCCGGGGCCAGGTCCTCAACGCGTCGTGGATCCGGTCGTACGACAGCAGGTTCTCGCCGTCGAGCAGGAGGCGGAATCGGTCTTCGAAGCGGTCGGCGTCGAACTGAGAGTCTTCCCCCAGGTACTCCTCGGGATTGTCGGCCATCCGCCGCCAGTGGGCGCGAGCGAGTCGGTTCTGATAGTTGAAGACGAGATAGCCACCGGGTGCGACGGCGTCGTACATGGCGCGCAGGGCGTCCTCGACTTCGCGGACGTAACAGAGCGTGAAGTAGGAGAAGACCAGGTCGAACTCCCGGTCGGGGTCGAACTCGGGGAGAACCGCCCGCTCGAAGTCCACGTCCGCGCCGCGGTTGCGAGCGCGCTCGCGGTTCTCGGCGAGGACCGGTTCGGCGGCGTCGTACCCGACCACGTCGGCCCCGGGGAACGACTCGGCGACTTCGAAGGCGACGTGGCCGGGGCCACAGCCCACGTCGGCGACGGCGGCGGGCGCGCCCGTCTCGACGAGGAACTCGACGACGGCGTCGGTCGCGTGGTGGGCGCTGGGCGCCGCGTCCGCGCGGTTGCCGTCGTCGGCGTCGGTCCAGAAGCGGTGCCAGTCGATGGTGTCCGGGTCTGTGGTGTCTGTCATGCGGTCGTGGGTGGCTGTCGTCTGTCCGGCGATTCTCCCCTGTGTCCGCGCCGCCGGTCAGGTCCGCCCGCTCGCCGAGTCGTGGGCGGTCGCGGCGTCCTCCTCGTCGTCGCAGTCGTCCGTTCCCGATCCGTCGCCGGTCGTGAATCCGTATGGTGCGAGTACTGTCATGTGGGCGTGGTCGTAGCTGGTCGGCGAACGGCGCGTCCGGGCCGTAGCGACCGAGAGACCTCGGTGCTCTCGGGATACCAGTGTAGTTGCGACTCCCGGATAAAATTTACTACTTCAATTAAATTTACTTCTTACTTACAAATTCGCACGCCTGCTATTTAACATTTGTGGCGGACGGTGGTTCGCCGGGTCGGGCGTGGCGTCCTCGATGGGCGACGACGCGCTGCGGTCCTGCCGAGTTCGGTCGAGGCGGTCGGCCTGGGGCTTTTTCGACGGCGCGCCCGACCAGTGGGGCATGTCGCGAGAGACACTCGGTATCGGATTCGTCGGCGCGGGGTTCATCACCAGCGAGTTCCACGCCCCGTCGCTGGAACGCATCCGCCGCGCGGAGGCCGCGGGCGTGATGAACCCGACCCGCGAGAAGGCGGCGTCGGTCGCGAACGACCTCCGCGAGGCCGACTGCGGCGACCCCCTGGTCACGGACGACGTGCGCGAACTCGTCGCCGACCCGGCCGTCGACGCCGTCTGGGTGACGAGCCCGAACCACACGCGCGTCGAGACCGTCCGCGCGATCGTCGAGGAGGTCGAACAGGGCGGTGCGGACCTGGTCGGCGTCGCGATCGAGAAACCGCTCGCGCGCACCGTCGCGGAGGCGCGGGAGGTCGTCGACCTGGTGGAAGGAGCGGACCTGGCCCACGCCTACCTGGAGAACCAGGTGTACATGCCCGGCGTCGAGCGGATGCGCGAGTTGCTGTGGGAGGGCGCGGAGACGAGCGGTCGGCCCTACCTCGCACGCGCGGCCGAGGAGCACGCCGGCCCGCACTCGGCGTGGTTCTGGGACGGCGAGAAACAGGGCGGCGGCGTCCTCAACGACATGGGCTGTCACTCCCACGAGGTCAACCGCCACCTGCTCTCCCGTCCCGGCGCGGACGACCTGACGCCGAAGGCGGTCACGGCGGACATCTCGACCCTGAAGTGGGGCCGCGAGGAGTACGCCGACGAACTCGCCGAGGAGCACGGCGTCGACTACCGCTCGGCGCCGACCGAGGACTACGCGCGGACGACGGTGTACTACGAGACGCCCGACGGGGCGGTCGTCGTCGGCGAGACGACGAACTCCTGGTCGTTCGTCGGGTCGGGCCTCCGCATCAGCATCGAGCTGCTGGGGCCGGAGTACTCCGGCCGGATCGACACGCTGGAGTCGGGGACGAACGTGTTCTTCTCGGACGCGGCGACCGACGAGGCCGGCTACGCCGTGGAGAAACAGCAGGCCAGCCAGGGGCAGATGTCCGTCCTCCCGGACGAGGGCGGCGTCTACGGCTATCCCGCCCAGAACGAGCACGTGGTCGAGGCGTTCCTGTCCGGCGAGAACGCCCGCGAGGACCTCTCGGACGGACTCACGGTCGTCAGGCTCTGCATGGCGTCGTATCTCTCGGCCGAGCGCGGCGAGCGGGTCGCCCTCGACGACGCGGAGCTGGCCGAGTACGTGCCGGAACCCGCCCGCGGCGAGTTCGACGGCGCGCCGGAGTTCTGAGCGACGGCGCCGACGCGACCGACGGGCCGTCCCGGGGTCGGCAAAGCGAACGCTATTAGTGCGTGTCGGGGCGAGTACATCCCAATCGATGACATCCGATTCGCCCGATTCTGACGCGGCCGAGCCGCTCCCGGACGGCGTCTCCGCGAGCGAAGGCTCGTCGGAACTCCGTTCCGACGGTGGGGAGCCGAGCGACGCGAGGCGACCTTCGTCAGCGCTTCGCGCTGATGGGGGGGTCGACGCCGAAGGTGCGGACGACACGACGCTGGACCCGTGGGGGTCGGCGACCGTCTCGGACTACCGGAAGCTGTTCGCCGAGTTCGGCATCGAGGAGTTCGACGAGGTCCTACCCGAGGTCCCGGACCCGCACTACCTGATGCGCCGCGGCGTCATCTTCGGCCACCGCGACTACCGCCCGATCGCCCGCGCCATGCGCGAGGGCGAGGAGTTCGCCGCGCTCTCGGGGTTCATGCCCACTGGCGACCCCCACATCGGTCACAAGCTCGTCTTCGACGAGATCATCTGGCACCAGCAGCAGGGCGGCGACGCCTACGGCCTCATCGCCGATCTGGAGGCCCACAGCGCGCGCGGCCTGACCTGGGACGAGATCGACACCCACGCCCGCGACTACGTCCTCTCGCTGCTGGCGCTGGGGTTCGACCCCGACGACGGGGAGCTGTATCGGCAGTCGACCAACCGCGAGGTACAGGATCTCGCCTTCGAACTCGGCGTCGAGGCGAACTTCTCCGAGCTGCAGGCGATCTACGACTTCGACGGCGAGACGGACGTGTCGCACATGCAGAGCGTCGTCACGCAGATGGCCGACATCCTCTACCCGCAGACCGACGAGCCCCGCCCCACGGTGATCCCGGTCGGGCCCGACCAGGACCCGCACATGCGGCTGGCCCGGGACCTCGCCGCGCGGATGCGCTACTTCCGCGTCACCGAAGCGTTCGCCGGCTTCGAGGTCGAGGACGACGCCGAACGGGGCCTCCTCGGCGAGGTCTACGAGTCGCTGGCGGAGGGTGACGCGGCCGCAGAGGACGACGGCGACGACACCCTTCGCTGTGAGGACGCCGCCGCCGCCCTGCGCGCCGACCGCGCCGACTACGAGGCCGCGGGCTACGACGGTGCCACCGTCGAGGCGGTCCTCGAAAAGCTGGAGAACGCCGGCATGGAACCGATCCGCCGGCGCACCCGCTTCCTCGGGCGCAACGCGACCGACGCCGCCTTCGACGCGCTCGTCGAGGCCGTCGACGGCGAGAAACGCGTCTACGACGAGCACGTCGACGCCTTCGACCTCACCCGCAAGGAGGCGGAGGATCTCGCTCGCTCGGTCGAGACCGACCACGGCGGCTACGGCTTCGTCGCGCCGTCGTCGATCTACCACCGCTTTATGACCGGGCTCACCGGCGGCAAGATGTCGTCGTCGGTGCCCGCCTCGCACATCTCCTTGCTCGACGACCCCGAGGAGGGCTACGACAAGGTCAAGGCCGCGACGACGGGCGGCCGCCAGTCCGCGGAGGAACAGCGCGAACTCGGCGGCGAGGCCGACGAGTGTCCGGTGTACGAGCTGTACGCCTACCTGCTCGCGGGCGACGACGACGACCTCGCCACCGAGGTTTACGAGGAGTGCGTCGGTGGCGAGCGCCTGTGTGGCGGGTGCAAAGAGCAGGCGGCCGAGCTGATGGCCGAGTTCCTCGAAGACCATCAGGAGAAACGCGCCGAGTGGGCCGACGAGCTCGACGACCTCGATATCGACCTGGACGTGGCGGCCGAGCGGCGAGGCTAGCGAGACCGTGAGCGGAGCGAACGGTCTCGAAGAAGGCGAGCGGGGAGGAACGACCCGCGAGCAGCGAAGCCGTGAGCGGAGCGAACCGTGAACAGCGGGCCCCGGTCGGCGAGACGAGACGCCGAGGCCCGGATCGCGGTCGGCGCTCTCGCGACACCCGCACGAACGCGGTACGAATTCCCAAGGATAATGAGGGTAAATGGCATACGAGCCATCGGATGACTGACAGTGGCAGCGGACGGGGTGGTATCGACACCGACGAGCGGGGCCGAACCGGTCGGGCGATGGGGACGATCCGGTCGCTCGCGCTCGTCGCGCTGGTCGTCACGGCCGCGAGCCTCGCGGGGTGCGGGATGCTCGGCGGGGGTGGCGGCGGCGACGGGGGCGACGGCGGGGCGGAGGGGAACATCGACGCGCCGCGGGAGATCTCCGAACCGATGGACCCCTCGGCGAGCGAGGTGTTCGACCGCGTCACCGAGATCATGGGCGTCGAGGCCGAGACGCCGGGCGTCAGGGCGACCAACCTGGCGACCAGCCGGAACCGCTCGACCGCGTTCATGAACGCGATGGTCGGGCTGCCCGACGACCCTCAGCGATTGACGGGTCCCGTCAACGCGACGTACGAGCCCGAAGAGAACTCCGTCCTGTTCAACGAGGAGACCGTCTTCGACCTGAACGGCTCCCAGATAGAGTATCTGCTCGCATATAATTTCGCCCTCGGCGTCCACTACCAGAACGACTGGATCGACGCCGACAGCGTCCAGAGTTCGGTCTTGCGGGGGACGCTGGAAGCCGTCGTGCGCGAATACGCCGACGAGCACATGGACGGCGACGTCGCGACCGCTCACGACTCCGCCGAGGCCGCCTTCGAGTCGACCACGCCCTACGAGTGGGCCACCTACGACGCGCTGAACTACTACGGCGCCGAGTACGTCGCCGCGCAGACCGACTCCGCCAGCGAGATCGCGTCGGTCTACGAGGGCGGCGTCCCCGAGACGACCGAACAGCTGCTCCACGACACCGACGAGGGGCCGACCGACCTCTCGGTGACCGCGGACGTGTCGAACTGGTGGATCGACGAGCGGATGCCGCTCCGGGAAGCGACGCTCGGTGAGATCGGCACTCGCGCGATCCTCCGGAGTCAGCTCTCGGCCTCGGAGGCCGCCGCCGCGGCCGACGGCTGGGGCAACGACACCGGGATGGCGTTCACCTCCGCCCGCAACAGTTCGGCCGGCGCCGTCTGGGTCCACAGCTGGGACTCGGCGAGCGAGGCCGACGAGTTCGTCGACGCGGCCGAGGCCTACGCCGAGGCCAGGAGCGACGATACGTACGCCGTCAACGTCACGCGACCGGCCGAGGACACGACCGTGGTGGTCGCCCACCGCGGGAACTTCATGCCGAACGCCGAGATATCCTACACCGACGGGACCGTCGAGGTCGTCGTCGGCGGCGGCTCCTCGTAGGATCTCCTCGCAGCATCTCTCCGTACTTTCCCGTTTTCTACCGTCGTAGCGACCGCTACTCTTCGATCTCGATCTCGATCGGCTCGGCGGCGGGCTGGACGGAGCCGGCCTCGAACCGCTCGGCCAGCCGCCAGCTCGCGACGGCGCCGAGCGTCCCGAGGGCGACGCCCGCTCGAACGCCGGTGTCCCGGTCGCGCAGGACCCGACCGAGAGCGTAGCCCACGAGGAAGTTGATCGCGAAGTTGCGCACGGCGCTGCGAGTGCGGTCCATACGCGCCCTTTGTGACCCGAGGGCATAGACGTTGCCTCGGTGCCGTGGAGTCCGGAACGCTTTTGCGCGGCGCCGTGAATGACCCTGACATGGCACCCGAACCCACGACTGGACGCCTCGCCCTGCTCGCGGCACTGCCGCTCGCTCCGAGGCGCTTCCTCCGGTCGCGCCTCGCCCGCCAGCCAGCGGCCTCGCGGTCCGGGTTCGGGTTTTTCGCCGGCGCCTGACGGACGGCGGACGCCCGGACCCGACGGTTCGTGTCGAAACGAACGCCCGGGGTCCCGGCGGAAACCGTCCGCGTCGGCTCGCGGGGCTCACGCTCGCATCGTCAAGGCGCTCACTTCGTCTGCTCACGGCGCTCCGCGCCGTTCGCATCGAGGGCTCCGTTCAGTCGCCCTCGCCCCACTCCCCGCTCGCATCGTCGAGGTCTCCCTACGGTCGACCTCGCAACCGTTAACTGACGACCACGCAGATTCACGACCAACGAATGAAACTTCCGGAAACGCAGGTCGCCGTGCTCGAAGCCGCGAGCGCGGACGACCCCACGCCAGTCGAACAGATCGCCGAGGAGACCGGCGAGCAGGTCCAGGCGGTGGCCGGCGCCGCCTTCGAACTCGAAGAGCAGGGCTTGCTCGCCGTCACCGAACGGACCGACGCCGAACTCGTCCGTTCCCAGGAGGGCGAACAGTACGCTTTCGAGGGGCTACCCGAACACTCCCTGTGGGTCGGCGCCCTCTCCGGTGGCGCCGACGAGGAGCCGATCGAACTCGGGAAGGCCATCGGTCCAGCGGGCCTCCAGGGCGAACAGGTCGACATCGCGCTGTCGAACTTCGCCCGGAAAGGCATGGGGACCATCGACAGCGGCACGATCGCGGTCGACCCCGAGTTTGACCTCGAGTCCGACCCCGAACACGACCTCCTCGAACGCCTCGGGGGCGACGACGAGGTCGACCCCGCGGACGTGGACGAGGAGCTCGTGGCCGCGCTCGAACGCCGCGGACTCGTCGAGACCGAGGAGTCGACGGTGCGGGAGGTCGCGCTGACCGACGAGGGCGTCACCGCGATGATGGAGGGCGTCGAGGTCGCCGAGACCGTCGGTCAGGTCACGCCCGAACTGCTCACCTCCGGCGAGTGGGAGGACGTGGAGTTCGCCGAGTACAACGTCCAGGCGGACGCGGAGACGGTCCACGGCGGCAAGTCCCACGCGCTGCGGGAGATGTCCGAGCGCGTCAAGGACGTGCTCGTCGGGATGGGCTTCGAGGAGATGCAGGGCCCCCACGTCGACGCCGACTTCTACATCAACGACTGCCTGTTCATGCCCCAGGACCACCCGGCGCGCAATCACTGGGACCGGTTCGCCCTCGAGGAACCGGCACAGATCGACCGCGAGAACCTCCCGCCGGACCTGGTGGACCGGGTCGAAGCCGCCCACCGCGACGGCGTCGGCCCCGACGGCGAGGGGTATCACTCCCCCTGGGACGAGGACTTCGCACGCGCGCTCGCGCTGCGCGGGCACACGACGAACCTCTCGGTGCGCCACCTCGCCGGCCTCGCCGAGGGCGAGCTGGACCCGCCCCAGCGCTACTTCTCCATCGAGAAGGCCTACCGCAACGACACGCTCGACGCGACGCACCTGCTGGAGTTCTTCCAGATCGAGGGGTGGGTGATGGCCGAGGACCTGTCGGTGCGCGACCTCATGGGAACGTTCACCGAGTTCTACGAGCAGTTCGGCATCACCGACATCCAGTTCAAACCGCACTACAACCCCTACACGGAGCCGAGCTTCGAGCTGTTCGGCCGTCACCCCGAGACGGGCGAACTCATCGAGATCGGTAACTCCGGGATCTTCCGCCCGGAGATGCTCGAACCGCTCGGCGTCGAGGCGGACGTGATGGCCTGGGGGCTGGCCCTCGAACGCCTGTTCATGCTCGCGACCGGCGCCGAAGACATCCGCGACGTGCACGGCACGCTCGTGGACCTGGACTTCCTGCGGAACGAGGAGGTGGTGTACTGATGCCCACAGTAGAGATAGATCCCGACGAGCTCCGCGAGTTGACCGGCCGCGACGAGAAGAGCGACGACGAACTCCGCGAGGACATGTTCGCCCTCGGCCTCGAATACGAGGGCGAGACCGACGACGGCGAGTTCGAACTGGAGTTCGCCCCGGACCGGCTGGATCGGCTCTCCGTCGAGGGCGTCGCCCGCTCGCTGCGCTACCAGTACGGCGACGACCGGGGCGTCTACGTCCCGACGACCAACGACGCCGACTGGACCATCGAGGTCGATTCGGACGTGCCCGCCGAGCGCCCGTACGTCACCGGCGCCGTCGTCCGCGGGCTCGACATGGACGAGGCCGCCCTCGAATCGCTCATCCAGCTCCAGGAGAAGCTCCACGCGACGATGGGCCGCCAGCGCGCCAAGGGCGCCATCGGCGTCCACGACCTGACCATGCTGAAGGGACAGGTGGGCGCCACCGGCGGCGAGGACACCCCCGAGGAGGAGGCCGACCCCCGAACCGAGGTCGCCGCGCCGAGCGGCAAGTCCATCCAGTACACCGGCATCGGTCCCCGCGGCGACCGGTTCG
>Ga0207732_100212_pt1 | contig 24587 bp, 31 predicted proteins | sample A23P1SouthBayCA_FD_187733 | JGI IMG/M metagenome (GOLD analysis project Ga0207732, IMG submission 187733) | Aerobic enrichment media microbial communities from Eden Landing Ponds, California, USA - A23 P3 (4) (SPAdes) | ecosystem: Environmental > Aquatic > Marine > Unclassified | place...
CTCTCCTCCTCGATGTCGGGCCCAGCTTTCCTCGACTTCAGACTCTGGGGAGTGATTTACTTGTTTGCTGCAGTCGTCTTGGCCGTTGGGACCGTGTATGCTGCTGTTCAGACCGCCCTTTCGTAAGTATGCCAGGAGAAATTGATGCCGAACGGATTCTGAACGTATTCCGCCAATTGCAGAACCCGCATAATGATACCCTTACTACACAGGATTTAGAGAAAGAGCTCCCGGTAGAGAAGCGGACGGTACAAAAATACGTGAAAGAGCTTGAGCAAGAAGACCGACTTGTTCTCGCTAAGGAAGGCAAACCGAACCAGTGGCAGTTGGCAGATATCGAACCATCGAACCCCGTATATGACCCCAGATTGGGGAAGGCGAAGCGGCTCGGAAATCTCGCGCACAAATTGGGTTTGGAATTATTCTTTGTCGGTGTGGGGGTGATGGCAGGTGTCGGGGTTGTGATGTCTAATCAGCAGATAGCGAGTGTATTTGGAATAGGATTACCTCTCGGGGGTACCACCGACCCGCTTGCGGGTGCGATTATGGGGTTCTTGGCTTCGTTAGCTTTCCTGCTCTCATTTTTATCCTATGTAACTGCTCTCACTCTGCCCCGAATCGTGGAGTGGTGGCTTGATGATCCTCTCCCAGGGGATTGACTCGTTTTCTTTTAAGTCACTCTCGTTAGAACGTGTTCATATGAAGGGAGAACAGCTGTTCTACGTCGGCTAACTTCTGAGCCATTGGTGTAGATCTTGCCCTGTTAACGTCCGTTCTCTGAGAGACATCCTTCCCCCGGACGAAGATGGCGCCAACAGCTGCCCTCCCTCAAACGGAGAAAGAGAAATATGATGCGTATCACTACATCAACAGCGACGGCACAAACGACTGGGAATTCAATGACATCACATTCTTCCTCGCTCATCAGAGGGCTCGCTGGCGGGGAAGGAGAGGGTGCTCTGTCTGAAGAGGAGTTGTATATCGACAAACACGCAGAAAAAGAGATTTACAAAACACCTGACGCGACATCCATCGGGACCGCTTCAGAGCGGGACGAGCGAGACGAACGACTTCAGGAGGTGAACGAAGGCCGAGACCGTTTTTCCGACGATCATGCGGTACGAATGCACTCAGTTGACCGAAGTCGGATAATCGGCGCTCTCTGCTCTTCTCTCCCCATCTCTGACACCGAGCGCGAACTCGCTATCTCTACCTTTGCAGACCTTGATCTTGATCAGTTCGGCAATCAGAAAGCGGTTGAAAAGGTAGCCCTTGCCACAATTCGTCACGTAGTGGACACCCGGAGGGTGGAGTATGGCGCTGACTTCGAATCGCTTCTTCGGGGTAGTGAAGAGTACCAGGTGGTGAAAGATAGTGTCCTCCTGAATGAACGCGGTTTCATGAAACTCTGTAACGCGGTCAGTGACGCTATCGAGAGATGTTCCCGTTCCCCTTCGCTGGCCCAAGGACCCGATCCGAATCTCCCTGATGCTTACCCAAAGTACGATTATCCCGATAAGTATTGGAATAATCTGTCTGCTGAGAGGTGGGCGGGGATCGCGGAAACTTGGGACCATCAGCCAAGGAAGTTCAGGGGGAGTATCCCTGAAGAGTACCTTTCTCTCATTGACCGACTCCAGCGCTGGGAACCTTGGGACGACGAAAGTGGAGATGATGAAGAGTCAGCATCAAACAACGCTCAGGGGACAAATCCTCCTAACGAGGGTCTTGATGAGGAAGTTATAGCGGAAGCTGTGGCGTTGGTTGAGGAGATGGAGAACCGCGATTAACGGCAAACAGAACGTGCAATCATGTTTCTGAGTGCTATCACGACCTTCCCAGTGACGGCTATCGTATTCGGTCTATTCTCCCTGTTTGTCCTCTTATTCTTCACTGTGGCCTACGCAAAGCGGGACGTTACAATCGATATCACAGTTTTCGAATTTCACTGACCAAATATGCCAGCACGACTACAGTCTGCCCCCTGCCCCCTCCCCCTCCCCGTATCTTGTCGGTGTTCCAAGTTCTGCGCCTGTGAGCAGTACTGAACAATTTAGTGATTCTGGTGGGGAAGTGTCACATCTCAAATAATCATAGCAGTACTGCGATTTGTGTTAGTCGAATAGACTAATATCATCGGTTGAGACCCCCCGGTCAATGCCCCCCGAAGACAACGGGCGCCCGGATAGGTTCACCCCTGCAGATGTCTCTTGGTCCTTGGATTCCGACTACTCGCCATCACCAACTTACGACCCCGACCGGTGGGAAGAGAAAGAGCAGTCCGTTCCACTCGAGTCACACTGGCCCCAGTATAAACTAAGGGCGAAGACGATACTGTACGCCCTCCGGCATTTCGACCTACGAATTGCCCCTGACTGTGAGGCGCTCGACGATTGGGAGGCCCTTGACCGTCGATCACAGCGATTGTATCGGACGGCGCTGCTGAAGGAACTGCTTTCGTTCACCGATTGGGGGTACCGAGAACTGGAAAACATTCTTTCTACAGGGGGAGCCATTGCCCGCGAACTCGGATTCGAACCCGATGACGGAACGGACCACTCGACGCTGGCCACCGGGATCAACAATCTCGACATCAACGAGGAGTTTCTCGAACGGGCAGCTGAGCATAGCTACAATGCGGGACTCCACGCGGTTCTGCCCCACTCGAAGCCGTATGATCGGTTGTCGCCGCATCCATCGAAGCCTCAGTCGTACTACGAAATAGCCGGAGAGGACCGGGAGGTTGATATGGCGACTAAGATGGAGAGGACAAGTTCGATCGTCGCCGAGTATATGTCGCTGGTGGCCCCTGAGTTGCGGCTGGATCGCGACACCTCTGCGGGGAATTTCAAGTACCCGGTTGAAGAGATCTACCGGCTCTTGGCTCACATTGCTCTCGAAGACTGTGCCGCGAAGAACGGCTCCGAGCTGCTCGCGTGGCTCTCAGATGACGACGTCCCGTCCGACTCAACGCTCCACGAATACATCTCCCCGACCGGTGACGATGCGCCCAGCTACGAGGTTGAAGAAATCGAAGCGATGTTTATCCGGGCCTCGTGCGAGCTCTTGGAACGAATCGGTCTGGCACCGTCGGCCCCCGTGCATCTAGCGTACGACATTACGACTGTCCCCTGGTATGGGAGCGATCACGAGTGGGTGACCGGTACGCTCCCAGAGGATAACACCAACGAATTTTGGCACTATGCGGTCCTCTCGACGGTTTCTCCGGGTCGTAACTATGTCCTTGGTGCGACACCGATCAAAGAGAGAAGTGAGAAAGCCGAAGCCCTCAATCGGATGCTCCGCCAGGTCCGCACCCAGCTTGATCTGGACCTTGGACGGATCTTTCTGGACAGACAGATGTATCAGGGAGATATCGTCCGAGTCTGTCGAGAGCACGATCTCGAGTGGCTCATTCAGGCCCCCAAGAAAGGGGCTGCCAAAACACTCGTGACGGAAACGCCCCTCTCGACGCCCACTGTTTCGGAACCCGGGGTCGAATTCAGCAACTTCGACTACAGCCACGAGCAGGTCAACCTCTTCGCCGTGAGTGTGCACGAGGATGAGGTCGGATACGACGACCGGGTGACGACACCGGCGACAGAGCTCACCCGGCACATCGACGACTCAACCACCACCAGCGATTCGAATGAGACACCAGAGGAATTGGCTCGGCTCGGGGACTACGGAATAGGAACTCCTGAGCTGGTTGAGACCTCCGAAGAGGGGGGCTCAGAAGAGGGGGGCTCAGAAGACGAACAGCCCCGCGGTGTCGGAAACCCGGAAACTCACACCGCCTGGATCACCGACCTTGACGTCGAGGAGGTTGATCTGGAGGCGGTGGCCTACCATTACCGAAGTCGGTGGAAGATCGAGACTTCCATCCGCCAACTCAAACACACGTTCCAGGGCCAGTGCCGATCCTCACGGCGTGAGGTTCGAACGCTCTATTTCGGTGCTGCACAGCTGTTCTTCAATTTCTGGGTTGCCCTCAATCGCGAAGTGCCTCACCGGCTCGGTGACCCCGTCAACTTCCGTCTAACTGGTCTCGAAACGCTGCATGCTATCCGAGAAGCAGACTTCGACGACGCCAGGGGTAGGAAAGTGTACTGACATGACTCCACCAGCATGGGTTAGTTGTTCAGTACTGCTTTTGGCACCGAAAAAGAGGACGTCTCACAAAATACGGGCCGAACTGTTTTCTTATTAGCGTTTGAGCACAACGCTATGCAATCGGGGGCGGTCGATACGCTCGTACAGTTTGCGGCACAGAATCCCCTGCTCACGGCGGCGGTTCTCTTGTTTCTCATCATCCTGCTGGCCAGCTCGTCATCCTCAACCAGCGACGACGAGGGGAGGCGATACACAGTCGCACACCTCCGGCAGGCGAGCCCTCGGCGATTCGAGGAGTTGGTCGGCGAAGTATGGGAACAGCGTGGATATGACGCCGAGGTGCTCCCGGAAGGGCCGGACGACGGCCTCGACGTAATTGCGGAGAAGCGCAGGGAATCAGTCGGGATTCAGGCAAAGCGCTATCAGGCCGATAACCGCGTCGGCTCACCGACTGTTCGCCGAGTGCATGGCGCGGCTCAGCAACACGGCGTCGACCGTGCTGTGATCGCGACATCGAGCGATTTTACGGACCCGGCTGAAGACGCAGCCGAATCGCTGGGGATCGACCTCGTCGACGGGCACGAACTCGCAGAAGAGCTCTCGACTGCTTCGGCGCCCAAAACTACATCGTCCACGCCGGCGACCACGTCGTCAACGACCACATCGAGCAGCGCGTCGACGACGGCGAGCGCGACCTCGGGCGAAGATTCATCGACTGTGGAGGATTCGTCTTCGAACAGTCACGGATTCCTCTACTTCCTGATCGTCATGCCGATCAAATTCTCCGTGGCGATGCTGAAAATCAGTGTGTTCATCGCTCTTCTGCCCTTCAAGTTGATTGCTAAGATCGTGGGTTGAATAGGTTACGCGGGCGTGCGTTGCTCGGGTGGCTACTCGTTTCGATCCATCCGCTCACGAAGTTCGCGGAGGTCGTAGGTATCGTCGCCTTTGGGCAGCGCTGCGACGGCGGTCATCACGTCGTCGGAAATCTCGTAGACGACTCGGTAGCCACTGTTCCCCACTCGTTCACGATAGAAGTTGTATCCGTCCGCCCCGGTGAGATAGGTCAGATGTTCCTGGGGGACGCGCCCCCACCCGATCTTCGATTCCCAGTCTTTGATTTTCTGGAGGATACGCTTCGCGTGGTCGGGGTTGTGCTGCTGGATCTGTTCTAAATCCCCCTGAATCGGAGGGAGAAGACGGAGCGTCGACGGCGGTTGGGGCACACCTATTCGAGGTCGATGCCGAGATTTTCGCCGACCTCGTCGGCGGTGAGGAGATCATCCTCGTCGACCGCGTCAAGCATGTCGAGGCGGAGGTCGATCATCGCCCTCTCGTCAGGCAGGATGACCGAGGTGTCCTCGACGCGGCGGGACGATTCAGGTGTGCCACTTGGCATACACGGTTCACTCGGTTCGCTGTGTGCAAAAGTATTCCGGGCAGGATATGCCCCGTGTTATAAGCCCTTGACGGGCGCGGCGCCGGCAGCATCGGAATTACTAATCTTAATGTGCCGACGAAAGGCTCAACGGCTGCTCGGTGTCGAAGCGATGTTCAAACGATACTCGCCCACATTCTGCTAGAAATAGCAATTTCAGCGGTTGTGGAGGTGATATTCTCGGTATTGCTGTGATTGCTCTTGCGGGGTCAGAAATCGAGTCGCTCCCGCATTTCGTCGGTGCTACAGGTGTCCTCTTCGTCTAGGTCGTCGAGATCGAGACCGTCGACGCGGTCGATCACCTCCTCGACAGTCAGATATTCGTCATCGTCGGAGTGCATGTCGTCGTAACTGTGCTCCTGGCGGAAAGGTATTTGCGCCAAGCGTCCGAATTCTGGGATGGAGTGTCCGTTGTGAGGGGCTGGCCGGACCCCAATAAGGTTCGGCGGCGGGAGGCCCCATGCTCGGATTTCTGCCTGAAGAAGTAGTCGGTGAGCGGCTGTTATTCGTCGGAATCGCGTTCGAGAGGGACGAACTCATCGTTCGCTTTACGGTCCTCAATTTCTGCCTTCCCCTCGTCGGAAACGTCCTCCCACGTCTCATCAAAGACGAAGCGGTCGTCGAGCGCGTCAGAGGTTTCGCCGAAGGTCAGGACGCGGTCCAGCATCCAGAGGAGTTGTGCCGCGGGGTGAGAATCATTAAGCGCGAATCGGCGCGCGTTACCGACCTTGTCGACCTCAAGCATGATCCCGACCTCCAGGAGGTCATCCTCGTGGCGGGCGAAGGAGGCCTTCGAGACGCCGGCGATATCGGAGAGTCGCGAACCCGTGAGCGGCTCGTTGCTGGCCTCGACGAGTGCGCCGATGATCCGGAGCCGGGATTCAGGGGTCAGCAGTGCTGTAAGTGCCATGTCGATATCCTCGTCGGCCTCCACAGTGCCGTCAGTCGGGAGGAGCGTTCGCGCCCGTTTCTCTACCTCATCGGGCGTGAGTGATTTGGGAGTATCGCCATCCGTCATTTCTCTCTGGGATCGTCGAGGAGTTCGTACAAACCGCTTTTGTGAACCTTCGCGACGTGCTCGGCCGCGACGAGCGTATTCAGCCGACTGTGAACGGTCTGCTTCGACAACCCCGTCCAGTCTATCAGCGCTGCCGGCGTACACCGTCCCGAAGCGAGTTCATCGAGGATAGCTCGGTCGCTGTCGTTCAACTCCTCTGGTTCCATTTCTACTATTGGTGCTGTCGGCACGGTGTATAGTAGTAGTCCATTACACTTAGTCCTGCCTGATAGGGTAGACTAACAGTCAGATTTATACTCTCGGGGCTGTATAGTGCTGACTACGCAGGGAACGGCTTCGTAGAACGGCCGGGGCGTAGGAGCGCCCTCGACCTGCCACCTGAAAGATGGCAGACAACGATACGCCGCCGGCTGACAAAGAACCGGCGGACACGGCGAGCGAGCAGAGTAGCGCGAACACCCCCGCAGCGATGACGACCCTCGGAACGGCACCAGCGTGGACACACCTGCACACGCCGGATGTTAGTGACGAGACGGTAGTTTCCGTTTCTGGTGAATGGTCTGAGAAGGCACCGGGTAACGTCGAAATCACGACGCGCGTCGACGACGTCGACGTGACGATCTCGATGGACCCGCCCGGTGCGAGGGAACTCGCAGCGAAACTCAATTCAGCAGCGAGCTACGCGGAGGGCGACCGATGACGACCCGGCGCACCTTCCTCGGCGCCGCTGCGGCGCTCGCTGGACTCCCCGTCGACGGCCTCGGCGAGGAGACCAATGCCGAGGACAACACCGAGAGCGACAACTCTCCTGGCCTTCCCGATCCTGACGATTTCCCCGAGCCGGAGCGTGGGGAGACTGCGACCTACACCGACTACGGGTACGCAGATATGACGATGGAGGCCGACGCCGCCGAACTCCGCGCTACGTCCCTTCGAGAACCCGATGGCCGGGGCGGAGAGTACGTGAACGCCGGCATCGAGGTCGAGATGCACGGCGTCCAGTTCGGGATTAGCATGGACGTCGACGAAGCGCGTGCGTTCGCGAACGAGTTGCTGGAGATTACCGAAGCGGCTGAGAGTGCGGGACAGGAGGGGAAGTGATGTCCGGCCGAAACAGGGCTCAACTGGTACAACGGAACGCCCGCCGTGACCGGATCGTTCGACTGCTCCGAGAGGCGGACGACGAACTCTCGCCGCGGAAGATCGCATCAGCTCTCGGTGCTCCTCGACGGACGATCTACTCCGACCTTCGGGCGCTCGTCGAGAGCGGTAAGATCGAGGAGACCCGCGGTGTCGAGCAGCACCGACGGTACGACGTCGTCGACGGCAGGGAGGCTGATGCGTGATGGCGACGGCACAGCCCGCGTCGATCCTCGACCGCGTCGAGGGGAGCGACGGGAGTGCTTTCGGGGTCGGAGCCAGTCAGGTGACGCTGCCAAGTGACCTTCCCGACCCGAACCCCCTCGTACGCGACATCTTCGGGAAGCACGACGACGCCGAGGCGCTGGAGTTCTTCGTCGGCGAAGAGGTCGTCTACCTGCTCCCGTGGGCGGCGCGACATGGCGGCATTGCTGGCTACAGGCAGTCGATGGACACCTTCCACGTCCGCCCCGTAGAGTTCACTCCTGACGAGGCGAAGGCACTCCTGGAGACGCACAGCCTGCGTGCAGTGGCCCTCGCCAACACGCCGGCGTGGCTCCTCGACGACCGCGGCGTCGACGACGTCCGCGTGAGCTGGCACGCTCGGGTCCGATGGGGGGAGCGCGTCAAGCCTTCGCCTGACCCCGGCCCAGCGATCCGCGAGGCCTTCACCCGCGGTGTGAGCGTGGGCATCGACCGCGGGCGTGGGCGGTACTACCCGCCCGCGGGCATCATCGCAGCGTACGCGCGCCCCAGTGACACGCCCATCGTGACGACTGTGTTCGAGCCCACCAACATCGACGATCTCGGCGTCGACCACCTCGTCGAGTGTCCGCGCTGTGGGGATCTGCATGATCCAGGAACTTCGACGTCGGTCTGCCCGTGGTGTCACGAGCCGCTCGACTGACCGAGCCTCACTGACCCCGGGGGGATAACCTCGTCTTGTCTTGTACTATGCGCGCGCGAAAAACGCCTGAATTCGCAAGGGACGTGAGTTCCATGGTATTTCGGCCATCCGTACCCCAGGGGTTGCGTTGTCGAAATCGGTTGGCAGACCGGGCGGTTTCTTTTCTCACACTCGAAGGCTACACCGGCTTTGCGAGGGGGGCCCCACCACCCAACCAACCCGGGGGGTAATTCCGTATTCTACTTGAAAACGCGCGCGGGAGTGGTCTCAGATTTCCGAGTGGTTCAGCGTAGACACCGTGTGTCGGGGCCAGGCGTTGGCAGGGAGTTGATCGTGGGGGCGGGGGTCATCGCGGGGGGTGTATCTATATCTATATCCTGAATACGCGCGCGGGAAGCGTTTCAAATTTCAGAGAATTTCGAGAAGAATACAGTATCACCACCGAACCCGACCCCTATCGCTCTGTTCTGTCAGTACTCTGATTCGTGGAGTGAATGTTCATCGGAAGTGTTGATCAGATCGATGGGGGACCCCGTCGGGTCGCTTCGTAATGCGCGCGTGCGTACCGGTCGAAGAGATCTCGACGAATCGGCACCATCCGCGGAAAGTCGATCGAGAGCGAGCACTGCTGGACTCCAGCTGTGTTCGGCCAGGAGGCCGCAGTGATCCGGACAACATTCACTCGAATATATCACACTGGGATACACGTTCAGCGCGGTAGGCGCGCAGATGCACGCACCGCATAATGCGCCCGCTTGCCACCCGGGGGTACTCACGTCTAGTCCCGATACGTGCGCGTGCGTAAACTCGAGCGAGAGCGCGGCGAGTGGTCGGGGCAGGGGGTCTCGAGGCTGGTACCCCTGACCCATCACTCTGAAAATTGAACAATCTGAGCGACGGTTCGAGGGGCAGTCTATCGGGGCGGGCCACCCCCACCGGGTGACACATCGGGGAGTAGGCCAGCTTCCCGAAGGCCGGCCACGGTGATCACGAGCAGGACGGCGATAACGGCCGGGTACATCGCCGCGCTGAGGGTCGGAAGCCACGCTGGGGGCGAGAAGATACCTACGGTGGCGGGGGCGACCGTGTGCACGAACCACACGACGAAGAGAACCCAGAACGCGAGTGCCGACGCACCACGGACGGCGATCCAGCGGAGCCCACGCGTCGACGAGGTCTCGGCATTGAGTTGCTCCTGGCGCGCGATACGGACGGCCAAGTCGGCAGCCTCCTCCTCGGAAAGACCGGTGTGAGCGTGGAATTCCGCGAACTCAGCGTAGGCATCATCGGAGACAGGGAGATCGTTCTGATCAGGCATTCTCCGGCACCGGCTCTGCATCTTTATCAGCGTCTGACCAAGCTCTCAGTGCGATTTTCCCTGTCGTGACAAGTAGACTCCCCACCGAGAGGATGAACAAGACGGCCGCCACTTCAACCGCTTCTCTGGGGAGGAGACCAACTGCCCACGCAACTACGACGGTCCCGCACCAGCTAATATAGAAGATCTCAATTAGGTTGTTTCTAGCCACTTTCCCGAGCTGTTGCTTAGCTCCTGCCTTCCAGACTACAACAGCCGCAACGACGAATATTACAATCTCAGCGATCCCGGCCAAGATGACGGCTCCATGTATATAGAGGCCAAAGAACACGATGGCTAAAGCTGCGATAATGACGATACTTTTCAAGAACCATCCTGGAGCATCGTAAACCCCACCTGATGCGCCTTCCTCCCGAGACGGTGTTTTCGTTTGTTCGATGAGAGCTGCCCCAGCGAAGGCAGTCATCCCAACCGCTATCGGGGCCAAATCAAGAACGAAGAATACGACAGAAGCGACCAAGGCTGCAGATGTGAGACTTGGCAAGATATCGTCCAAGAATCCCCCGTCGCTCGAGTTGGGATCGGTAGGGGGTTGAGATTGCTCAGTCTCTTTCTCTTGGCTTTCATCCTCAGCCGCGTGGGCGTCGGCTCTCCCAGCATCGGCCACCCACCAGATACGTGTGCGTCCCGCGAGGTGGGTGTCCACCTCTCCAGCAGCCTCGAGTTCTTCTAGGCGATCGCTCACTGTTGGGGGGGTCACATCGCACTGTTCAGCGACTTCTGGTGTCGTCGCTACGGGGCGCGAAGCAGTTGCCTCCCGCAGCCCTTCGAGAGCCTCTTGTTCCGATAATGCCGATGGACGCCCTGGCATGGCCGTTTTCTATGTAGAAAATAGAACGCACCATACAAAAATTTATGGTCATGGCTACCCGTTTAGCACACAAGGAGATCGAACCGGCATCAGGTGGCGTGAGGAAGCTAAGCGCTACCGCTGGTCGGTACAGAAAGCTTCCCGGGCGGTTGCCCGCCCGGGACCTCGGATCTTTGGCAGGACTGGGGTCCCACGCAGGGCGACCGACCGGAAGGAATTGCGCGACGGGCTGTTACCGTCACTCCTGCGTTTGTGCTCCGGGGTCTTTTCCGTTTCGGTGCTCCTCAGGCATCTGCAGTAGTGTCGGCAGCCCGTCGAATTGACTGACGCCGACACGACATTGAACGAACCTGATTCCACGAACCGACCGAACCGCTCGCAAACTGACGCCTCGGCCGGCTGGCGAACCGAGTACCGCCACGCCCACGCCACGCTCCCCGATGGCGGGCGCTACCTCCTTCCGACCTGTGGCGCTCGCGTCCGAGACCGCGACACCGACGACGAGCACAACACGCTGATCGTTGTCGACGTCCATCCAGAGACAGCCGCCGAGAACTTCGAGATCGATGCACTCGACGAGGCGACCGTCGCGGATGTGAACCCCGATCACGACCCTGGTGCCCCCGTCGTCGAGGCTGTGTACGTTGACGAAGCCGAGGAGGAACTCGGCGACTGGGGGAGTGTCGAAGAGCTCCGTGATGCGATGAGCTTCGGTACGATCACCGCCTACTCCTTCCCGGTAGGGCGGATCGGCAGAGTCAGCCCCAAAGACGGGGGTGAAGCATGAGCCAGGCGGCTGCCGTCGAGGAGGAACGGTGGACGGCACCTGACGAGGTTCTCAAGCTCCGGAAGGAGCTCGCCGGCGCCGTCGGAACCGATCTGAAACGCGAGGAACAGGAAAGCAGTCTGAGTTTCTTCGCTGACGACGACAGGTACCAGTTCACGACCTACGTCCCCGCGCTCGTTCGCAAGGCCCTCGCGCACGACTACGCCCGAATCAATTGGGTGTATATCGTCGACGGCGGAGAACAGCGTGAGCGGGTGGAAGACATCACCACCCTCGCTAATCTTGACGACGGCGTGAAAATCGAGGGCATTCAGGCGTCGCTCCCGCTCGGGTGCCTTCTCATGAAGGGACTCCCGCGGAAACGGGATCAGCCGAGTTCGATTCTGAAAACGCCGGAACGATCTCGGCGAGCGTCCAAGGACCTCGACGGAGGCGACGAATGAGCCGCGCGACTTTCGGCGGGGATATCCCAGAGCGCGCGGGAGGCGGGCCGACGCCTGATGGCGGGAAGACCGGCCGCGACGAACTGCCGGTCGGGGCGGTCGTCCTCGATCGCGAGGACGATGATCCGAATCGCGCCGTCGTCGTGAACCGGCCGCCTGTCAGGGCTGACGAGTGGACCGCATACGTCGACGAGACGGGCGAAGAGGTCACCATCGCCGACGACAATCCGTCCTACGACAGCACGGAGGAGATCGTTGTCGTCGCGTTCCTCGATGACCTTACGCCCGTGCGCCCGGAGTGGGCGGGCGAGAGCCCGTTGACGCTAACGGATCTACACGAGGACGGCGCGAGCACGTACGCGTTCCCGCCCGCTCGTTTGGAGCCGATCGGTGTGATCGATCCCGGGGCGCGGTCGGTAAGTGACCCCGACGAGGCGGAGGACGAGGGAGCGGAGCAATCGCTTACCGACGACATGGAGGCACTGGCCGAGCGCCTCGAGGAAGGAGCCACCGTCGAGAGCGAGTTTGACGGCTCCACGCCCACGCTTCGAGTCGAGAAGCTCGGGTCCACGTACCGCATCACGCCCGATGGAGTGGTTGAAGGCGATGGCCCGCACGCCGACCGGCTCGGCGAGGTCGCCACGGAGTACTTGGAGGGTAATTCTCGATGACTGATCGAAACGAGAGGGTCAATATGAGTTCCTTCCCCCACGGCGAGGACAAGGATTCTCCCGAGAATTCGTCCCCCTCAACGCAAATCTGGACCATAGTCGCCGGAGCGCTAACCGGGGCTATGGCTGGGAAATTCATCGGGGGCGGGGGGATAGACGGGGCCGGCGAAACCGGACTACTCGTCGTTCTAAGCACTGTTATTGCCATAATCGTTCTCGCTGGAGCGAAGGAGGTGAAACGTCATGGCTGAAGATAGTGGCCCGAGCATCACTTGGTCTCTCATCGTGGACCTGATGCCGAAATGGCTGAGGCGAAATTATGAAAACCTCAACGGGTTCGTCCAAAATCCAACGCGTTGGGCTCGTCAGCGAATAGTAGATTACATCCTCGGCGCTATTGGAGCACTCATCTTCGGCATTGCCGACATCATCGACCAGATGTGGGGCATCGTCATCGACGCCATCGACCAGGCGGGCGAGGCGGTCCCGCAAAGCATCAGCAGCGCGGGCGCCCCGGTCTCGGCACTCGTAGCCGACTTCCACGGTGCCGTCGGAGACGCGGCGGCGGTCGCCGGTCCGGCGAGCCCGATCATCGTGGTCGGCTCCTACGCTGTCGTGCTGTACCTGTCGTTCATCGTGCTCCGAGCCGCTGCACCGGCAGCGACCGACGCGCTGGGTGCGATTCCCATCGTCGGGAGTGCCCTCGACGCGATTCTCACTTGGGGAATCGGCGCGTCGAGTCGCCTCTCAAGCTACCTCGGGGGAGATGACTGACAATGGTTGAGCTCTCGCTACGAGAGGCTCCTGGACGAACGCGCGCAACGAACACCCCGTTTTTTAACGGAGTCGTGGGTATGGATGCACAGCAAGCTAGGCGAACCAACACGCCTGAGAAACCGCGCCGACCGCACGGGACGCGGCGCACCACCACTACGTCCCGAGCGGCTCGATCCGTAGGCGCGTTTTCTCGGCCCGGAGGCAAAAATCTACCCTTCCGCTTAGCGGTGGGTATGCGCAACGGGCTGACGTCGCTGACGTCGGGCGGTCGACGACACAACTGATGATGACCACCAACAGCGACGACGCCACTATCGATGGACAGAGCGGCGAAACTGAGCAGAGGGGCCCGCAGCAGGAGCACGAACTCTCGGAGCGCGACCAGCGCCTGATCCGGGAACTCGTCCAGGAGGCTCGACAACGGGAGGCGAACGTGTCGGCCATCGCAATCGCCGGCCGGGCGGCCCCGTGGGTCGACGCCGAGTCGCCCGAGCCCGTTATCGAGTTCATTGCGGGTCTCGGAGAACCGACGCGCCGCGAAGAGCGTGATGCAGAGACGCCGACCGAGAGCCCGGACCTGGAGGCCTTCGCATGAGCGACGAGCAAAGAGACCCGACTGATGGAGGTAGCGGAGTCGGTACGAGTATCTGGCAGCGGATCCTCGACAAGATCGAGGGCGACACCCCCCCGGCTTTGGAGGTCGCCGAGCGCCTCGCGGACGCTCGAGGTCTCTCGGTCGCGGATGCACAGGCTGCGGTCTACGATGCTGTTGACGACGGTATTCTCGTCGAGGAAGGGGACGGATTCGGCGGCATCCGGCTGAAAGAGGCCGAGGAAGCCGATTCCGACGACGAAACCCCCACCCCTGATGATCCGGAACCGTCCGTTCAAGATGGGGAAAATGGCAGTAGCGATGGTCCCACTCCTAACGACGGCGAGTTTGGTTCGTGGACGGAGGCTGATTTCACCGACCTCGAACGCGAGACGTGGGCACCGACACTGCTCGACGTCGACGCCTGGATGCTCCGCAAGGAGGGAAAGGCACCGTGGGCACCGTGGGCCGATCCTGACGCCCCAGTCGAGTGTCGAAAGGGACACCCCGACCGTGATGGCGAGCCCGAGACCTGCGCCAAATGTAGTCACTCCGCCCGGTTCAAGTGGGGGAGCGAGGGAAGCGCCGAGCACGTCCACGCTGGGTCTGGCACGGCGCTCGACTGGCGTGAGAAACATCCGCAGGCATCGAGCGACCTTGTGTTCATCCAGCAGGAGGCCGATCCTTTCGCGTTCGTCGACGGCGACGACGTGCGCGACCCCGAAACCGGCGAGGTGCATCCCGAGTTCCTCCGGGTCCTCGAGGCCCTCGGCATCTCGTACGCCGACGTGTCTACGTCCGGATCGGGCGTTCACGTCATGTATCGTGGCGAGCTCCCCGAAGGGCTTCGCGAGTCCCGGTTCACCGTCGACGACGAGGCGTTCGGGGCCAACGACGAGGGCGACCTGCCGACCGTCGAGATCTACGACGGGAAGCACGTCTGCGTTGCAACCGGCGACCATGTCACCGGCACCGGGCTCCAGGTCCGCGAGTGGGATGACGACGGCCTGGAGTCGATCCTCGACGAGTTCGAAGAACTCCCCGAGGAGAACCCGAGTGACGCGTTCGACGACTTCGACGCGGACGACTACGAGCCGCAAGCGACCGCCTCCACCGAGACGACGGATGACATCCGCGACGTGTTCGCGGCCATCGACCGTCTCGACGCGCGTCGCGTCGCTGATCGAACCATCGTCTCCGAGTGGATCGACCCGTCGAGCGTCGAGAATCGTGCGTTCGTGCCGACGTGGGCCCCGGCTGGCTACGAGGGGACGGCGAACTTCGCGAACCAGCAGATCTGGAAGGACAGTGGCGACCGCGGCGGGTACGGTGGGCCTGTCGTCATGGCCGCCATCGACGCCCGCCTCGTCCAGGACAAGGACTGTCCCGGGGCGGTTGAGGGCGAGACGTGGTTCGAGGCGCTCGACCACCTCCGAGACCTCGGGTTTTCCATCCCGACGCTCGAGGCGGGCGGCGAGGGCGAGCACTACGACGACGACCCGCGCTCTGTCGAGGCGACGGTGGAGCCTCGACGCGCTTGGAATGCAGCTGGTCGGGTCACGCCCGATGACTTGGACGACACCGGCGGCTTGATGAGCCAAGGGGGCGACTCGTTCGCTTGCTCGTCCTGTGGCCAGTCCGTCGACGTCGTCCGTGCGGTTGCCATCGAGGAGGGGCTCATCGAGACGTGCGATGCCCGCCTCCATGACGCGTACCCGCGCGCCTACGAGATCGCTCGCGAAGAATACGGGGCTCCACTCCCCCGATACCTCACGACTGGCGATGCCGTCGCCGAGTTCGACGCCGTGCTGTCGTTGATCTCCGAGGTGACCTTCTGGCACTTCGACATCGACGAACTTCGCTCCGAGGTGACCCAGGAGGACGACGAGGTCGGCGGCGACGCGGTTCGAGCGCTGAATCCCGCCTGGCGCGAGAGTGAGAGCGAGGCGTCCGTCCTCATCTTCCCCAGTGGGACGATTTGGGACGCGGACACGGAGCGAACGCTCGACGCACTTCGGTTCGTCGCCCTCGACGCCGGGATCATCGACGACCCAAGCGATTCGCTCGCCGGAGGACGGTTCACGACGGCGTACCGACTCGCCCGACGTCACTACGGGGCCCCGCTCCCACGCTGGGAACCCGCCGAGGACGGCGCGAGGGAGGTAACGCCGATGCTCCCGCCGAGCGACGAGATCGTCGACGAGCCAGAGAGCATCGCTGTCTCTCACGATCGACTCGGTGAGGCTCATGACCAAGTCGAGACGCTGATCGAAGAGGTCGGTCAGGACGCCGGGACGCCGACCGTCGTACGGGCACTCCCAGCCACTGGGAAGACGACTGGGACGGTCAAGACCGCGGCTGAGCGGCCGACATCCTACCTCGCACCGCGGAAGGAGCTCCAGCAGCAGGCACTCGACAAAGCAGAGAAGTGGGGTGTTTCGGCTCAGGTGCTGCCCGTCTTCTCCGACGAGACTATCGATCCCGACGCACTCGACAGTGCTGTCGCGTACGTCCGATCCCACGGTAAGGATCGGCTCCGAGACCGATGGACGATCCTGTCGATGGCGACCGACGACCCGGATGAACTGTTCGTCGACGAAGATGAAGATGAAGACGACGTCGAACTCGACCGAGCGACCTGTGAGACTGCCGATGGAGAACACGGGAAGGCGTGGGCTCTTGCGGTTCACGTCGCCCGCAGACTCGGTTACACGCCACAGGAGATCCACCAGAAGTCCCGTGGACTCTTCGGCGCACCGATCCCGTGCTCATGCGATGAGCACGACGACGAGGAGAGCGGTGAATGCTCCTACTCGGTCGCATGGGACGAGGTGAGCAATCCTGACGCCCCCGTCGACCTCCTCGTCGGGAGTTACGTCCACGCCCACGTCGAGAGTGTTCGCACCGAATACACTCGATCCGAGGGGGGAGAAGTGCGCCGCAACCCGCGCACTGTAGTTCTCGACGAGTTTCCCGGCGAGGCCTTCTCACGGGAGTTCAGTGAGGAAGCGACCGACTTCGCGACGTGGCTCGCGAGCGCTCTTCGCGAACACATCGACGATCATCGCGACCTGCTGACTGCTGACCTCGGGAATGACCCCTGGGTGGCTGCGTGGCTCGATGGCACCGCAGCCGAGCAGTTCGACAGCGTCGAGAACACAGTGGAGTGCCTCAACGCCCGGGCGGACGCGCTCGAAGCGGTCGAGGCCGCACGCGATATCCTCAACGAAGTGGATGGCTCACTTCTTGCGGATCTCGGCGTCGAAGAAAAACTCGAGGAGCTCGCTGAGGACCGTCTCGATGCCGACCTGAACGAACTCCTCGACGAGCTGGGTACCGCGACAGACGTCCCCCCCGATCGGACGGGGTCCAGCATCGCTGACTGGGTCGAGGACACCGTCGTCGAGCCGTTACTCCGTACTGCTGACACCGCGAACGCACACATCCCGGTTGACAAGCTCCCCGACATCGGCGGCGAACTCCTGGCGCTCGTGGAACGGGCGGTCAAAGCAACCGTCGACGGTGAAGAGGGTGCGGAGGGCCTCGCTCGTGCCGCGGCGTCCGCACTCAGTGGCGGTCCCGACGGGTGTCGCGACCTCGCTGTGTGGGCCGACGATGGGTACGCCCATCCTGACGCGCACCACCTTCTGCAGGCGACGATCACGCCGGGGGCGGACCCCGATAGTACGACCGTCGCGACGGACTCGTGGGCGTTCGATCCCGATGCGACAGACGGGACGCGCGTCGACGCCGTCTCGACCGGAGAGCGAGCGACGACCGTCCTGGACCGGAACGACCACGGGGCGATTCTGCACACTCCACCGGCCCGACACAGCGCCGGCGAGGACGATGCTCCACTCGTCGGACTGGACGCGACCGCGCGTGCGCCATTGTGGTCAGTCGCACTCGGTGAGGAGACCAACGTCACCGACATCCACGATACCGAAGCAGAACGCGCGGAGTTCCTCGAATCGGCTCTCGGCCTCCGCGTGATCCAGGCCTCCGACCGGCCACGCCCCTACGAAGGGTCACCTGACGGGAAGGACCTCGACGGTGACGTCGCCCTCTTGGAGGCGCTCGCTGAGGAGTTTGAGGGCGTCCACGCACCGCGTGAGCGTGGCGGGGAGCCCATCCCCGTCGGGAAGCCGGCAGCGATCACGACGAAGAGCGTTCGCGAGGTTCTCGAAAACGACGACCGCCTCGACGACATCGTCTCGGCGTGGGAGAACTACGGGAACGTGACCGGCGCGAACGACCTCGGCGGTCATCGTCTTGCGGCGGTCCTCGGGAGCCAGCACTTCGGGGACCACGCCGTCGAACGGTTCTGCGCGCTCGCCGGCGTCGAGGTTGACACCTCACGCACTGGTGGGCGCGGTGACGATCTCGACTACCGCGCCGACCTGGCGAACGAGTACCTCGGGCATATGCGTGAGGATCAGACGATGCAGGCAATCCTCCGATTCACTCGAGGCGACAGTGGCGCGACAGTCGTCGCGAGAACCTCTGCTCTTCGCGACGACCTCCCAGTCGTCGGCCGTGGGCAGATCGTCGAGACCTGGAACGAAACCGCGACGAAGATAGCGAGGGCGTGGCGCGCGCTCGGTACAGAGTTCACTCGCGCCGACGTCGAAGACGCCGTCGACGTGTCTTCCCGGCAGGTTCGCCGGGTCCTCGCGGAACTCGTCGACGCTGGGTACCTGTGCCGGGCAAGTAGCGGGGCCGGGACGGCTACCGTCTACGAGCCGGGTGAACAGCCTGGGGCCGGAGAGGTCGACCTTCCAAGTGTCGAACCTGGGAGTGAACCCGCAGAGGGTGGACCATCCACCTCTATAGAATACTATACGTGGAATGTCCGGGTGTTCGGGCGTGAATCGGGAGTCACCCCTGCTGGAAAGCCCTCCCCCACGAGAAAGCGCGGCGCCCCGCCCGCGCCCACAGCTGTTGACGGCGTCGAACCACCAGGGTAACACCGTCGGGAGGTGGTTGACTGCCTGCGGTATGTAGCCGCGGCTCTCTCGTTCTCCATCTCTCCATTCGGTACCCATCCGAGGAAGCGGCGATGGCTTCATTCGCTGTCCTTCCCTCCAAGAGGACGATGTCCGAACATTCGGAGGAACCCCCAGTGTCGATCGACTACCCCGCGCATTTCACACCCGCAAACGCCGGGGTGGTCTTGGAAGCCCTGGGTCAATACGCTCGAATCGCTGCTGACGAGGGGCGTGGTGAAGACGCTCGTCAGGCTTTCGAGGCCGCTGAATCCCTGTCACGTACGTTCGAAGAAGCGATGTGGAATGAAGCGGAAGCGAAGGAAGGCAGGTAGGGGGTGGAGTCGTAGGTGCTGTTTCGCCCGTCCACACCCCGGCTCAGTCCGTCGCGTTTTCGGCTTAATTCTGATATCGAACCCCACGGGGTTGTGGGTCGGAAAATCCCTGGGACCGCGAGATTCCGGCGAACTCCAGAATTTTCCGCACGCGCGTAGTACAAGACAAGACGAGGTTATCCCCCCGGGGGAGGATGACGCTGTTCGCACTGAGTCTCTGAGAGTACTTTGTCTGACATAGTTTGAAGCGTTCGGCTGTCCAAACCAGTTTGTATGGCCGAACCAGCAAAGATCGCCGTCAGCAATCAGAAAGGGGGTGTCGGGAAGACGGCCGTCGCGATCAACGTCGCCGGCGCCCTCAACCAGCGCGGTCGGGACGTGTTGCTCGTCGACCTCGATCCCCAGGGCGCTGCGACCGAGGGACTTGGTTTCCTCGAGGAGTACGACGCACAACCGCCCAGCCTCTTCGAGGTTCTCACTGAACCCGAGCAGCGCGAGGAGATACGCGATCTGGTCGTTGAGCACGAAGAGATGGATGTCGTCCCGTCGAACATCGACATGACCGCAGCCGAGCCGGAGCTCACTCTCTCCCGCCGAGGTGGTGAGCAGCTGGCGCTTGCGCTTCAGGAGATCGAGGATACCTACGACTACATTATCATCGACTGCCCGCCATACCTCGGATACCTCACTGATAACGGACTCTACGCTGCACAAAACCTGCTGATCCCTGCCCTCGCCGAATCCACCTCGAAACGGGCGCTCGAACTCCTCTTCGATCACGTCGAAGCCCTCGAACTCGATTACGAGATTACTATCGACGAACGGGGTGTTGTCGCGAACCGCGTTGAGGAAACGAACGAAGCGAAGGAGATGATGCAGTGGTTCGACGACGCCTTCCCGGACGTTCCAGTGTGGGAGGTTCGGAAGCGCGTGGCGCTACAGCGGGCCTTCTCCGCTGGTAGTTCGATCTTCGAGTACGACTCCGATCTCGATATGGCCGATGTGTTCCTTGAGATCGCTGCGTCGCTTGATGATCAATTCGGCTTCGCTGACCCTGGGGTGGCACCATGAGTGGCGAGGAAGACGAGAGTCGATCAGATCGGCTCCGTCGTCGACGATCACAGCGGTCGACATCCGACACTGATGGGACAGCCGATACGTCCCAACCGGACGAATCGTCCCAACCATCCGAATCCAGCGTGAAAGAGGAACAGGTCGGGACGTATATGTATCTCCCAGAGTCCCAGAAGAAGGAAGTTCAACGCCTGTACAACGTCCTCAAAGCTGAATACGAATACGAGTTTGAGGACGAGTTTGAGAAGAATCGCCACTTCTACCCTCTACTAATCCAATACGGTTTGGATGGTTTGGATAGTTTGGACGCTTCGGAACTCAAAGAGAGATTGGACTCAATATAGATACCACCACGTTAGTCTCCGGAAGACAGCCGGGAGAGCGACGCAGCGGAGAATCGAGCAGCAATCACGCGTTCGCGCTCGGTCGCGGAAAATCGCGTCCGGTACACACGCGCGCGATATAATGACGCGTGGGGGGACCCCCGCGAGACGTCATAGAGACTGCTAAGGTCGGATGGTATGTGCCCCACGCTCGTGGTTGTCGCTTACTCGTTGTAGTAGATATGGAGGTCAGCGAAGTCCTTCCAGTTCTGTAGGAGGTAGGTTCGCATCCGCTGGAAGGAATAGCCATCATCAAGCCAGATTTTCTTCTCCTCATCGCTGTCGGGTGGCAGATACTCCTTGTCGAGATGGGGCTGGTCGTGGCGCGTATCCATGCCTACGATTTCGTCATTGCCGTCGAGGGGTGATTCGGCTTTCTGGACGAGAGACCATCCATAGTCATCGGCATCTTCTGCGGGGTCGTAGTCGTCGTAGCCCTCGGGGTCTGGTTCGACATACCCGACGAGGAAGTAGTTGTCCCCCCGATAGTTCCCGAGGTCAATACTGTCAAATCGCTCCATCGAACATCACCTGTGCACCTGTCGTCATAGTCTTGGTATTCATTAGCATACATTTACACCTGAGAGTCACTGCTCGCGCGCACCCGTCGCACCAGCATAGCCCCCGCTCTGTGACTGGTGATTTCACGGTGTAGAAGGCCGCTACTCAGATGGTAGATGGGGTAGAACGCCGGCCGGCGTAGCAGAGATACTCCTACTATAATAGAGGAGAGCCAGCCACTTAAAGTTTTCGACAACTTCCAGTAGAACATGATATTGTCTGAAACACCTTATTTCGGCATTATCGAAACACTCTTTATCGTTGCAGTTCTAACAACAGTCAAGAGTGATGAATATGCACGAGTTTGAAGAACCCCCAGCTTCCGTGCCCGACCCTAACGACTTTGAGAGCGAGGAGGCAGATGTTGATGAGCGGCTGGAGCTCCGTGCTGCATTCTCAGAAACGCTCACACAGCATGGCTTCCCCGACACACTGGTTCTCACCCGGGAACGTGCGGAGAATGTCTTCCATGACCGCCGTCTCGATTTGCTTGATTACTTGAAAGACCACGAGCCCGACTCTGTTCGCGCCCTCGCTGAGGAGTTGGGCTACGACAAGGGTGTCATCAGCCGCGATCTTCAGAAGCTCGCCCGCATTGACGTTATCGAGTATGTCGAAGAAGGCCGCGCGAAAGCCCCGCGGCTCAAGCACAATCACGTCGCTATCGAACCGGTCGTCTGAGTCAGTCCTGGAGCCTTATCTTCCCGGCCTCAACCTCCATTTCATGTATCTTGCTATGGGTTCGACGTGAGAGTTGATTTCGGATATCAATCACGAGTCTCGACGATCACGATTTCATCGCGATTGAGATGTTGGAGGAGCGCTTCATACTCCAGAAATGCATGAGGTGCCCCATCGAGCCCAACCTGAATGTCTTGGTTGGAGAATTCTAGGGAATCGATAGAGAAGGTCATCCCTGACGGATAGACCAAATTCTCGTCGCGCTGTGATTCATACTCGAAAGGTTGGCGCACCAAGAATCGAGTACCTCGTCGAATAGAGACACCATTCGGAAGAACGAGGTGATCCAAGTCGCGTGTCTCTGCTCGGTGTTGTGGTTTCGCCTCAGTGACCTGTCCGAGGGCCTTCGTCAACTCCTGCTTCAGCTTGATCGCCTTTCCAACCGGCATGAAGTGGCTTGTCTGGATGTTGATGCCCGACTCGTGGAGTGATGCCCCACCGTGACCAAATCCATCCATATCGACACGGACGCGGGCGTCAGCGCCTTCCATTCCAGGGGACCCCGTTGCGAACACTTTATCCACGCGTTCGATATGGGCTGTCTCCCAGTGGTCTTTCTCGTACGTTTCGTGTTCTCGTTTGGTGGGATCTTCTCGTGTCATAGATATTGGATGAGACTTGAAACTCATCTTCTCTCCCCGCCAGAAAGAGCTATCGAGACATCCAAGCGAACGTAGATACCGTGGAGAGGGCTGCTGTGACGAAGGTCCCAGTGCTTTGCCGACTACGGGACCAACCCCACGTCACACCTCAACGAGATGGTCGTACACCCGTTCTGTCGTTTGAATCGAGCGGTGTCGCAGGCGGTTTCGAACGTCGTACAACGTGTTCCCCTCCTCGGCGTTCATCATCCTCCAGGCGACGCTATGCCGAAGCGCGTGGGGAGTGACGTCGCCGGGTCCACCGCGCCCGCCGTCGACAAGATACGGTTCGATCTCTGCTTCCTCGGCAACGCGCTCGAGCATACCGCGAACGCCCTCGGTAGTTATCCGGTCGGACGACCGCGACGGGAAGAGGGCGGGAGTGTCTTTCCAGCGGTTCGCAAGATACGATGATAGTGTCCGCGTCGTGTCGCTGTCGAAGACGATCGTCGTCGGGCTCGGACTATTCTCGTTCGGGTAGTCCTTCTGGAGAGACCCGGGGAGGTACAGCCGCGTGTTCTCGTCGCGCAGGTGATCGACGTCCAGAGCGACGAGTTCGCCGACTCGAAGCCCGGTGTCGTATAGTGTCGCGAGGATCGCGTCGTCGCGCCCTTGGAGGTAGTCTGGTCGGCAACGGTAGACGGCATTACGGAGCGCCTCGACCTGGGCAGGCTTGAGCCACACCTTCGCGCGAACTTTGGAATTTGTATTTGGTGGCATGGATTCGTGCTCTCTTTATATACAAGCATGGGCGCGATGCCCTTTAACTTTGGAGTCTGTAAGTAGACTCCCAATTTGATTTGAATAGTTCACATAGACATCCCCCTCTTCGATGGTTGATGGCGATGGTGATTCTCTTCTTGAGTGCACCCCGCCCGATGAGATCGTCAGCTGATTATGATACGGTGTCGCCTCTCGCCATCACCGTAGAGTACGTCTATTCAAATCCTGAATAAGTGATGACGATCACGGTATCCCAGTCGAAGGGGATATCCAGATTACCAGCATCAACCTCTCTCTGTTCAATTAGATCCATGTCTAAAAGCTTCATCAGTGCATTGTCGAGCTGAGAATTCAAATAGAAATCAGCAATCGGAGCCGCGTCTTCGTCGGGGAGTTCTCCCTCGTGAAGACGCTCGTTGAACTCTTCTTCTGTTAGTTGCTCTCTCAACCTTTCAGTTTCCTCTCCTTCAGCCCACTGAGTCCCCAAGAGTTCGTCAGCGAGTTCTCGAGGCCGAAAAGCTTGGTCAGAATGTTCTTGCAGGAACTGCAGAAGTTCGTTATGAAGACGCCCGGGATTCTCCCCGTCTTGCCAAGTGTCACTCTCAACTGAGATGGGCATGAGAGATCCTTCTCCCGAATAGATTGTTAATCTAAGCCAAACAAAGTGAAAGTGAAATTGGCCAGTTTTGGCGTATTCGCCTAAGCGAATTCGTCAAGAAGAACGCCTGAGAGGTGGCTTATCGCCGAAAAAGGTCTTCTGGATATAAGTGCCCGCATCATGTACTAGAGGGTAGCCATGTTCGGCTCTCACGATCAAAGAACGGCCGTATCAATCCCGTCGCTCAAGGGTCGGTGGTATCAATGACTGGACCCGGAGAAGCGTTCCGCGCTGTCGTAGCCCTGGCCTTCGGCGGATTTCTGTTCATTATTATCGGAGGGACACTCTCCTCCTCGATGTCGGGCCCAGCTTTCCTCGACTTCAGACTCTGGGGAGTGATTTACTTGTTTGCTGCAGTCGTCTTGGCCGTTGGGACCGTGTATGCTGCTGTTCAGACCGCCCTTTCGTAAG
>Ga0207732_100228_pt1 | contig 23119 bp, 13 predicted proteins | sample A23P1SouthBayCA_FD_187733 | JGI IMG/M metagenome (GOLD analysis project Ga0207732, IMG submission 187733) | Aerobic enrichment media microbial communities from Eden Landing Ponds, California, USA - A23 P3 (4) (SPAdes) | ecosystem: Environmental > Aquatic > Marine > Unclassified | place...
CGACCTCGGCGTCACGTATCGAGAGACCGAACGGGCACAGCCATGAGCTTCAACAACCGAAGTGACGCGCTCATCGAACTGCTCGAGGAGCTCACCCAACAGGGTCACGAGTACGTTCTTGTTGGCGGCTACGCTGTCTCAGCGTTCAATGCTCGCTTCTCCACGGACCTCGATATCGTCGTCGCGCCGGACTCCAAGGCTGACTTCGTCGAGTTCCTCGAACAGCAGGGATTCGAGGAAACGGACAGTCACGCCAAGAAATGGTTCTACGACACCGAAGTAATCGAGTACGAGAAGCGGCTCACGCCGCAGCAGCCGATCGGCTTCGATCTCCTGGTAAACGGACTCGGGTGTCGCCAGACGGAGGCACAGTGGTCGTTCGACTACCTGTACGATCACAGCCACCAACAGGAGGTGAGCGGGGGCACAGTGACGACGACGGCCAGAGTCATCGATGGGGCCGTCCTCGTGGCGGCAAAGCTCCACAGTGGCCGAGAAACGGACCTCCGAGACGTCCTGGCAGTGGCTGAAGAGATCGACCTCAACGATGTCACGCCCCATCTGCGGCGAGGGGACGACAATGCCCTACGGGAGCAACTTGAGCGTGGACTGGATATCTTGGAGAGCGACGAACTCAAGCACGGATTTCGGAGTGACTTCGGGGCCTCAGCTGTCTCAGAAGAAACGGTCACCGCTCTCCAAGAGTATCTGTCTGCACAGATTGACCACCTGAGCTGAATCGGTCGGGACTCCCTTGACCAGAAGTGAAGATAAGGCCCTTCAGCGGTGCTTGCAGTCAGTCAAAAAATTGGAGGGGTGGTTGTCAGTCGACCGTCGCTAACACACGGACATCCGTAGCTGAGTGTCGTTCTCGTTCAGTACGAGCACCGTGCTCGCGGAGGAACTCATCAATGCGGTCGGCAAGAGCCTCCGCATCCTCCCTATCGACGTGGACGATTAGCGTCGGACGCTCCTCGTCGCTGTTCTCAATCACGAGCGAGACATCCTTGAATTCGTCCGGCTGTCTATACGCCTCGAACTCATCGGCGACCTGGTTGGCCAAGTCGTCGAGTACCTCAATCGGTTCCTTTGTCATAGATTGAATTACGAGCTTGGTAGATTGTGTCATCACGAACGGTGGAGAAGTCGTACTTTCAGAACCACCTCAATAGACTTACTCGAACGGAGCCTTCTCACACCGATGATTTACCGAGAAGAAGGCCGGCTCAGAGAGAACAGTTAGACCGTCCGCGGATCGCTATCAACGATACTCGCGAACGCGACATTCTCCTGAACTTGTTCGATTTCGACGGTTGGCTTGTCGCCGGGTTGAGCGCCGGGAACGATCACGACGTAGCCACGTTCGACTTTTGCGATACCATCGCCCTGATCGCCGACCGTCTCGATGGTCACATCACGTACTTCGCCTTCCTCAACAGGGGGTCCGGAGAGAGAATGGCTCGCAGTCTCACGAGAAGGGGCTCTCTGTGACTCCTGTTGTACTGACGATTCCGTCGAGACTGGAGATTCCAGAATCGCTACGCGATACGTTTCGTCAGCTGACAACGCTTCATACTCGATTTCACTCGAGGGAACTTCCACTATGTACGTCCCATCCTGCTCTTTAATTGGAGCACTGAACAGAGAGCGAAGGGAATTGTGAATTTCGACCATTGAGTGTTTAGTGCTCAGAACCTACGAGACAAGTAATTTAAACACTATGTGTTAGCACTAGCTCTCGAAGAGCCGCCTTATTGAGAGGGGTGATATTGTGCCGAGTGCCATCATCGGTGTAGAAAATAGATGCAGTGACCGACCGATCGGGATATTGGTCGGCGACGACATGGTAGTAGATACTGAGCTGTTTCCGGTATTCATCTTCTGCGTGCGTTGTGAGATCGGTTTTGTAGTCGATGATTTCGACACGGTCAGCTGTCACGTGGAGCAAGTCGATGATACCGCCTATCGTTACCTTCTCGCCGTCGACAGTAAGTGGGAGGAACGCATCGATCTCAGCTCTCGTCTCACCATCGAGTGAGTCGAGTAACGCCTTCACGTGCTCCTTGTCAGGGTTATCGCCGGTTTCGACTGCCTCACCGAGAACATACCGTTCCGCAAACTCGTGGACGTCTGACCCGAACTCCATTCCCCGGCCGCCAGTATTCCCTTCGAAGACGGCGTCATCGATGAAGGTGTGCGGTGAGTAGCTCGCCGGGCCATCAGGCTCGGGAATGTCGACCGAATACGGTGAATGCTCGCCGTCGTCCGGATTGAACGCAGACAGATCGGGATCGACATCGTCGACAGCAACGGGGAGTGCATCGAGGAATGAATTCGGGTCAGCGCCACCGGTCAAGACGAGGTGGCTCTCGGCGCGCGTGACAGCCACATAGAGGAGCCGACGTTCCTCATCGTAGTTCTGGGGGAGGCAACGATTGAGAACGTCTGCCTTCCAGTTGTCGTAGACATATGGGACATCGTGTGCCTCCTCTGAGTACACCTTCCGCTGTCGGAGGCCAATCGGGTCGGTGTACGCGATATCGCTCCCGCTCCCGCCGGAAGACGGGAACTTGTTGGCGTTCATATTCGCGAGAATAACGATCGGGTATTCGAGCCCCTTCGTTGCGTGGATCGTCTGGACAGTCACCGCATTCGTCCCAGCCCCGGCGTCGACATCGTGTGTGCTCCCATCAGCAATCGCCTCCTCGATGAATCGGATCAGCTCGCCACGGGTGAACGTCGTCGTCCCGTGAACCGACTGGATAGTGTCGAGAACGACGTCTGCGGTGGGGCCGGAACGGCCGTACTGTTCGAACACGCGCCGGGCGACCCCGCCGAACGTCTCCAGCTCTCGGAGATCCTCTCGGAAGGCGACCATGGCTTCGGGGTACGCCTCACGCTCGATGATCGCCTTCGCCTCGTCGATCGTGTAGCCAGCCTCTTCAAGGACTAGCGCCCACCCGCGTTCGGCATCGCGTTCGAGGATACGCAACCACGCTAACACCAGCTTCGCGGCGTCGGTCCGAAAGACCTCGATCCCACCCTCGTAAGCCATCGGGAGACCGAATTCACTCGCCGTATCGAGCAGATCCCGCCCGAAATCACGGGTTCGCGTCAACACGGCGATGTCGCCGTACTCTGGAGCGCGATATGTGCCGTCGTCGCCTTCGACGGCGTAGGCGTCGTTGTCGACGATCGCGTCGATCTTTTCGAGAATGGCCTCGTGTTCGTCCTCACTCGTGAGCGCCTCGATGTAACTATCGTCTCGGTCTGTATCGGCGGTCAGTGGTGTTACCTGCTCGGAGATAGCCTCCGCATCCAGCGATTCGTTCTTTGTCGCACGGGCAGTCAGCGCGTGGGTAGAGAAGTCCAAGATGGACTGCGTCGAGCGGTAATTCCGCGTCAGTTGCTTGTCGTCGACCGGCGTCGTCGGGAACGTGACTCGATCTGCGTCCCGATTCAGCTCCGCGGCAAACCGTTCGAGCCGATCGTCGAACTCGCGGATGTTGTCGACGTCCGCGTACTGGAAACTGTAGATGCTCTGTTTCCAGTCGCCGACCACGCAGATGTTGTTCGTGCCGGCGAGCAGCAGCGTGAGTTTGAACTGGATTTCACTGGAGTCCTGGAACTCGTCGACCATCACGTACTCGTACCCCAGCTGCTCTCGGAGGTCGTGATCTTCACACAGGAGGACGAACGCGAACAGTTGGAGGAACCCGAAGTTCAGGTAGTTCCGCCGAAGCGCGAACTCGAGATAGGCGTGATATACGTCGTGGACGAACCGCTTGAGTGCCGTTCGGTCCTCCTCGAAGACGCGTTCGGCGAGGTCCGCTGGGACTTGCTTGCCATCGCCGCGGATGTCCCATTTCGCGGGCGCCTCCGGGAGGTACGTCTTGTCTTCACCATACTGATAGAGCTTTTTTCGAAGCTTCGATTGCTTGCTCCCGCCGTTGCGTGGTTCATTCCGGTCGGTAAACAGCGTCTCGAACGCCTCGAAATTCCCGTCGAGGTGTGACTCGCCGTCCCGGTACCAGCCATCCGCAGTGGGGAACACACCCTTTGCGGACAGTTCCTTGATCAGATCGAGCAGCTCCGATGTCTCCGACAGCGCTGTGAAGAACTCGTCATACTCTGGGTGGTTATCGATGAACTGGCCGATGAACTCACGAAACAGCGCCTGTTCGATGATTTCGTCCTCGATAATCCGTGTCGAGCCAGTGATCGTCTCATCGATCCCGAGGGACGTCGGCGCGTCATGTCCGTATTCGTCGAGCAGGTCGTGTGACAGCGAGTGGAACGTCTGGATCGGCGCGTTCGCGAGCTCCCGCATCCCGTACTCACTGTGACGCACAATCCGTTCCCGCATCTCCTCAGCCGCGTTGTTCGTAAAGGTCACCAACAGCACGTCTTCGGGATCGACGCCATCTTGGGCCACGATATTGGCGTATCGCCGTGTAACGGTGAACGTCTTCCCGGTGCCAGCACCCGCATCGACGAGATAGAGGCCGTCAATCGCCTCGATGAGCTCGCGTTGTTCCGGGTTCGGGTCGACGCCGCTCATTGTTCACCCTCCAGGAGGAGATCTCGGTTGTCAACCCGTCGGTAGTTCGGCTCGCCGGCGAGCCCCTCGATTGGGAACGCCTCGTCGCCAGTGCGACGCCGGTTGAGTTCCGCCAGTCGATCGTCGACAAACGATTCGAACGCATCGAGATCGGTTATAAAGAACGCACCCTTCTGCCGGTCGACGATTGCTCGCATCACCTGCTTGCTCCCTGTTGCCACGTACTTGTACTCGCCAATCTCGGCTTCGAGCCGGTCAATCATCGTCTCTCCGAACTCCGATTCGATGAGTTCGTCGCTGTCGGTGGTCTCGACGAGCGGCGCAGCATCGAAGAGCGCGGCGTATGTCCGATAGTCGATCTTCGAGAGGATCTTCTGGCACTTCTGTGCCCCCTCCTCAAGGAGATACTCGAAGAACTCCTCACGTCGCACGTGCTCGGTGAGCGATTCAGGGTAGTATGTTACAGTCGTCAGCGCGTCGTCGACGTCGGCGTCGCCGGCGATCATGTCGTCGACGAGTTCGGTGACGTAGAAGAACGTGAACGAGAGTTGCTCACTCGGACGTTGCGATCGCCAATAGGTGAGATAGAGCGCTGCCTGAAAGTCAGGCTCGTCTGTCGGCTCGTCAATCGCGGCGTGTTTGACAATCGAGGTGGCGCTGCTCTCGCTGCCGCTCTTGTAGTCGAGCAGGTCTCGCTGCGACTGAACGAGGTCGATCATTCCGTTGATGCCCAGTTCTTCATCAGTAAACCGGCGTTCAGTCACGGGGGAGTCAACATCCCGACCGAAGTGAGCGGCGACGGCATTGTCACCCCCACTGGACGGCGTCAGAAACGCGCCCTCGGTCGGCTGGTTCGCGTCAAGATATGAGACGATCGTTTCGAGGCTCGCACGATACTCAGTGCGCCGGGTCCGTTCGTCGACGGAGCGAACCAGCGGACGGACTTCCTCGAGCATGAGTTCGACGACCTCCGATAGTGTCTCTTCGTCAATCTCGTCCGGATGGTTGACGTAGAACTCCGCGAAGTCGTGGAGCAGGTTGCCCTCGGTGAGATACGCCTTCTCCGGCCCGTCGACGAACCGACTGAAGTAGTAGTCCCGCGGTGAATTCACATAGGTGTTGAGACTCGACTTGCTGATCGTCTCTACCGGGTCGGACGTCACGTCGACGGGTTCGTTCTCGAATCCATCACCCGATCGTGCTGCGGTTTGGATCTGATGACTTGTCGAAGGCAGATCGGAGAAACGGTCGTACTCCGGTTCGAGGAGCTCTTCGAAGTACAGGCACGGCGTAACGGATGATCCGCCGGTCGCGTCTTGGACGAGATAGTGTTGCTGGCTGCCGCTCTGTAACAGCAGCTGGAAGCTCTTGAGGTTCCGTGTGAACTGGGCGTCCTGATCGACCCACGGACGACGTGGTGCCGAGTGGGTCCAGCGGTCGTCGAGCCCTAGGTAGAAGACCACCTCACGACCCACGTACGACGCCGATTTCGCGTCGGCGAGCAGAACGCCCTCGTTCTCTCGGTCGACCGGGACCTCGTAGGTCTGAAGATAGAACGACAAATCGTCGAGACGCGCTTCCGTAATGGATTCGTCGACGATGTTGAGTGTCTCCAGTTCCTCGCGGAAGGCGTCAAGCGTGTCGTCGGCGTGGCGTTCAAACACTGAAAGAGCGTCCGAGAACGTGTACTCTTGGACATCGTGACAGAACTCAATCAGCCACTCAAGGTCTCCATCGTCAAGCTCGTGCAGTCGCTTGTCTGTGTCAGCGTCATCGACGTCGCACTCGAAGACCGTCAACAGCGACCGGATCTCGCTTATTCGGGTATCAGTCCCCCGGTGGGCGGTCCGGAGGAAGTGGAGGAACAACCGATGTTCGCTGCGATCTGTGAAGCCTGGCCCGCCGAAAAACGGGATGTCGGCCGCTTCGAGTGCGGACTCAATAAGCGGAGAGTACTCGCTTTCCTGGTCTAGAACAATCCCGACGTTATCAGCGTTCTCGTCATCTACGGAATCGACGACAGTCTCCACGATCTCTGTCGGCGAATCGTGTATACGGAACGGCGGGAGCTCGAACTCCGTATCAGTGAAAAGGTCGACCGTGTCGTACTCGGCGGGTAGATACGCTCGTTCGAGTTGGGTGAGCATCGCCGGCTCGACGACGGCCACGTCGAGATTCGGATCGATGGTCTCGTTTGTGAGTTTCATCGAGGCGGTCTCGAGTTCCGCTATTCGCTCCACAGCTCGTTCGGTGGCGTCGTCGACGTAGCCGTCGTACTCGAAGATGGCGTCGTGTGACCCTCGGTGTTCCCAACACTGGAGGATATTCCCAACCGCGTATGCACAGCGCTTCCAGGAGAAGTCCTCGTGATCAAGCATGCCGAGGAAGGCGAGACGGTCCTCAGACTCTTGGCGTCGACCGACTGCAAGTCGGCGTGGTGGGATCGCGAACGGACCGAGATGCGAACGATCGAGGTGGCGGTTGAGGGCACTCGCGAGCGGTCCGTCCGGGGTTATCACCCGGTCGTACGATTTGACTTCGTCGTAGAGTTGGAGTGGCGATTTGGCGCGGGGAAATGGCACGCACGTAGAAGGTCAGCGATGTCGGTTAAATCTTTGTCAGATGAGTTCGTGAACAGGTGAAGTATATACAGATTCTCCGTATCATGATCCCGTTTGCTTACCTTCTAAACAATTTCACAGTCGTTTCCTATCTAGATGGCACCAACACGGGAGAAGTCACTTAGTGAACGCGAGTTTGAACTACTGTTAGAAGGGGCAGGACGTATCGACGAGCCCGTTCAACGACTCGAATCACGGGCTGCGATTCTAATCGGTGGACGTCTCGGACTAAGACCAGGTGAGACGACACATCTGAGTTCGTCTTGGATCGATCACGAGCGACAGATGATCCGCATTCCCGAGCACCACGCTTGCACCAAAGGGAGGGATGGGGGCCTCTGTGGATATTGTCGTCAGGCAATCGAACAACGCCTACGACATGATCCAGATAGTATATTCGAAGATTTTGCGGACCTGTATTGGCTTCCAAAAACAGACGCAGCTGCTCGAACGGTACCATTCCATTTTTCGTATCGGGTTCAAGTTGCGATCGACCTCCTGATTACGGAACACGGTGGCTGGCCATACTCCTTCTCGACATTACAACGTAGATTAAATGCCGCTCTTGATCTTGCTCCTAGTCTTTCTAGAAACGCAACTTCATTACACGGTCTTCGAGCGACGGCAGCCTCCTACCACGCCAGCAGAGGGTTGGACTTAGCGGCACTCCGAGCAATGTTTGGTTGGGAAGATATTGCTACAGCTCGGCAATATCTCAACGTAGATGGCGCAATGACTCGGCGAGCATTAGATAACATCCACTGATACGAAATCATTGAAAGAGCATTACGAAAATTCAATTTGTAGTGCTATGGCTGCGGCCCGGTTTGTTCAAGAAGGGCATAATTGTCGAGGACTATATCAAAGTATTCTTCAGTCATAACTCGGGGATCAGAGACACGGTGGAAGTCATTGAGAATAAACTCGGCATCCCGATTATTTAGACCATATGCGTGAAGAGCGGCAGCATCAATCTCGGCTTGGAGTTTTCGACGTTCGGAGTCGTCAGTAGCTGGTTCAATACCGCCCAATCGATCGCGCATTTCTTCGAAGTCCTCCCCGTAGCAGCTCAGACGAGCAGCCCTTTCAGAAATATAATGGAACCAGTTGTCTCCATCAGTAAGCCGAGGGAGCTGTGACTCGCGGAATTTATAGTCAAGAATGTGCGTGTCTGTTTTAGTACGCATAAGATTGTCAAATACTAGTGAATTCAACAGCCCCAGCGTCACGAACAGCTCCCGGTCAGAAAACATCCGCTTGTAGATACTCCGGAGCGGATACTCATCCAGATTAGATCTCGTGATGTCCAGCATATACGGTCGGATCGACCGAACAGTATTGTGACATACTACTCCAGGTGGGATGACTGCTGCGATGAAAGTTCGTTCATTCGTTGCTGCGGCGATGTCCCGAAAAACGATCCGGTATTCAGTGCAGTCAAGCAGTACGTCATCTTCCGATAGTGGCTTTCCGCGTTTTTCATTGAGTAGATTGTTCACAAAGCTTTTTTGTGAACCAGTCCCGCCAAGCGCTTCATACAATGCAGTCTTGAGGTTTCGCACCTCTTTTTCACGAATTCGTTGCTTAGCACTCAAATCAGAGTCAATATCAGGCTCCACACTCCAAAACTCTGGAGGAGCAACATCGTAGAACTCGCTGTTGTATGCGTATTGGTAGATGTTCTTTCCACCATATACGGGGTACGATCCGGCGTCAGGATTCTCCACAAAACGGTCTGAATCATATGTCCGATCGAGTTCCCGGTGTGTGATCGCCCTCCAAGTGTCATCCACTGGCTCTTCAATCGGAGGATGCGAGAGGATCCTTTCAAGAGCACTTACTCGCAAATCGGCGTCAGCCTCGTCTCCCGATGCAGATATTTGTGGGAACATCGCTGCCTTGGGTGAATACCGTGTGAGGACAGCGCGTGGGATCTCCACCGTATTGGACTCAATATCAGTCAAGATGTCGAGGTTTCGCTCGTCGAACGTACCCTTAAGATGGTCAGTAGTCCCGGAGTTCTTGAACGTGAGTACCCCAAACCGATATTGGGCGTGGATTTGCTCGAAGATACCGTGATTCTCGAAATGCGCAATTGAGCTGACTGTGGTGTGGTTTAGGAGGTGTAACCGTAGATCTTTCCCAGAGCTTCCGGAGAAGATTACGTTCGGAAGGATAAGCGACACCCAACTGGAGTCACTCGCCAAATTGAATACGCGCTCCAAAAACAGAGCTGAAAGCTCATTTTCAGCGGTATTTTTCTTCCCGTCAATAGTCGGAGACTGCATCGTGTATACCCCGGCGTCGTTGAAATAATCTGCCCGAGTCTGCATCTCCTCCTGATACTCTTCCCACCCTTCAGCGACCTCGTCATCCTCAAGGAGACGGTCTTCTACTTCGTCCTTCTCTTCTGGCATTCTGAAACGAAACTGTTCGTCGTATTTTGAGAAGTAATCGTCCCGGTTTGTACGGAGGACATCCCATGGCGGATTTCCGATGACCACGTCGAATCCACCTTCATCATAGACGGATGCGAACTCCAACACCCAATGGAATGGATGTATATCCTCCACATCATCTGGAGTCAAATCCTCACGACCAGCCGAATGGAATTGTTCCAAAACTTTCTCGTCAAGTATCTCACTATGTGACGAAATACGACTTTCAGCGAGTTTACGGGCATTAGTCGCTTCGGACGCGCTTCGCGCACCTTGATGCCGTTCAATTGCGTCAATCACGTCATCATAGAGTTCTTTTACCCCAGTACCAGCACCTCCACCCCAGTTCCTCAGGGAACCATCACCTTCCTCTTCACGAGCAATTTCGATCAAGTCAGTAAAGCCGATAAGAGAGTTTCCTTGTCGGATATTGAAGTCGATATTGGGGAGAGGCTCAACCTCATTCGGTTCATCTTCAATATCCGCAACCATTGACAGCCACAGCCGGAGTTTACAGATTTCGACTGCTCCTTCCTCAATGTCTACCCCGTAGAGATTATTCAGAATGACCGTCCGCTTCGCGTATAGCGATGCCCCTCCCTGTCCTTTATTGACCTCTTCCAGTTCATCACGTGTTCGAGAATCTAACTCCCATCCCTTACCTTCGCTTTCGAGTTGCTGGAAGTACTCGATGCACTGCATATAGATATCCACCAACACGTCCTGTGCAGCAAGCAGAAACGCACCACTACCGACTGCCGGATCAAGAACGTGCGTCTCTTTCAGGATATCGTGATACATCGTTTCGACGTGTTTCGTCTCCACATTCTCAGTGGGGACCTGTCGAGTCATCGTTCCGCCATCCGCTAACGCCGCTTCACCACTACCACTAGCTTCTACGCTGGGAAATCCGAACACGTCGTCAATCTCGCTGTATTCGACATCAACCGCGTCGTTGAGCTGGTCAAGCAGATATGGATGGATTGTCCGGCGAGACATGAAGCCGGTGATCTCCTCGGGCGTGTAGTACGCACCCATCTCTTTCTGGTTGACAGTCTGCTCGAAGATATGCCCGAGAATAGCGGGGGAGAGGTTCTTCGGATCGACGATATCAAGACGTTCGTCCACGTTCCAGTTCCATCCGGACAGGAAATCCAAGATATCGTCGAACAGTTCGTTTGTTTCTTCAGCAGACTCCCCCAGCTTTACCTCCGGGAACTCTTCCTCAACAGGATTTTTGGCGAACAACCCACCGTTCAAGTATGGAAGACTCCCGAAATCGGGGTTCTGCTTGTCCTCTGCGAGGTAGTCAAAGAACAGTGGCCGGTAGAAGTTCTCGTACCGATCTTCGCCGTCATCTACGACTTCCCCAGGCTGTTCGTGGAGGTAGTTGGGATTTCGGTCCAGAAGACGTTTCTCCTGAATGAAATACAAGAAGATCATACGATCCAAGACGACCTGCACGTAGCGTTGCTTCGCATCACCACGATCATCAGGGATACCAGAGACCTCCTGAACGAGATCAGTACGAAGATCTTCAAACTCCTCGTAAAATTCTTTCACCACCTGTTGAGTATCATACAATGTATCGTAAATTGCCGTTGAGGAACCGTACTCGATTGAGTTCAGCTTCTTTAGGACGGTGTTCTTTTCCCCGCTGTCACGCGTGAACTGGTCCTTAGTGAAGGAGATTTTCTGGTGCTTGATTCGACCGTGCTGTTGTCCTTCCCACGTCCTCATTCGAGTGAGGAAGGTGAACTCATCAAAGTCGTTCGTAGCGACAAGGTTCGTATGCCGGGAACGATTATCCGGCTTGAAGTCTGTCGCTGATTCACCGGGGCCTGCGTTGACGAGTACAACAAATTCGTCGTCAGCGAGTTGAAGAACGAGTTGGTTGTCCTCTCCAAGGTTCGGACGCGGTTTTAACCCGCGTTTCTGGAACGAGTTAGCAATATCTTGGAGGGAGTCCCAGCCTGCGATATCATTAGCAGTGATCTGCTGGAGAGTCATACTCTATGGAAGTCCCTCTTTTGTCATAAGTGGTGGTCACTTTATCCACAGATTCACCTGAATTGATTATTGGTGTATAGAGTATCTTTCCGTAATGTCCTGGGGTAAGTCATCTTTGTTAGTGGATTCGTTGTATCTCTGTGAGGAAGTCACGGCTACTGGGGGGTAGATATTGATGAAGGAGCCGTCGAGATCTGTAAACTTCGATTGTGGCTCTCAATGGTCGCAGATCTGGAAGATGAGCCGCATGAGGTTGAGCCGCTACCGAACATCGACTTCAACATTCGTTCGGGCGACTCCCTCATTGGCTTCGAGAGTACGGAGATCGCAGTTGACGGCCAGAAGCTTCTCATCACCGAGCTTCTGAAGGAAGATCTCGAAGAGTACCGAGAGAGTATCGAAGCATACAGAACCGCTGAAAAGGGTATCTCTCATCTCAGAGGCGAACTTGAAAACCTCCATGACGAGATGCAGGCGCAACTAAACGAATGGTTCGCTGACCTGCCAGATATCAAGGTGGAGGATGAGATCTCCAAACCAGAGGAACTTCGGGAAATCATCTCGGCCTCGAACAAAGATGTCAAGCTCAAACTCAAGTTCACCGATCCAATCGACGACGACCTCGATCAAGAACTAAACGACTTGGGCTTCCGCACGTGGAAAAAGGCGGCGAACCTCAAGGTAGGCAACCACGATGCTATGGCCGGGAAACCCGAAGAGATATTCGAGGCCGTACCCGCGGATCAGCTGGCCCGCTCCTTCGTGGAACGGGGGCTGCTTGAGGAAGACATTGACCAACTTGATCCGTTCCACTGGGTGATGGAATTCCCAGACGCGTATGACGCAATAGGAGATAACGATAGGGACGATACCTCCAACGGTTTTGATGTCGTTCTTGAGAATCCACCGTACGTTCGCATCGAAAGCGTTGACGAACTCCAGCGGGACATCTACAAAGACCTGCACGAGACAGCCACCGGTCGATGCGATCTCTACGTTCCCTTCATCGAACGTTCGTTTGAACTACTGACTGAGAAGGGGCGCTCCAGTTTCATCACGTCGAACCAGTTCATGAATACGGAGTATGGTGAGTCGCTCCGAGAGTGTCTCCCTCGGAAGTATGGTCTCGAACAAATCTACGACTTCACCGCTTACTCCGCATTCGACGATGTGACGATCTACAGCACGATCTTGTTCGGTAGTCGGAACGTGGGTTCCGATGTCGAGTGTGTCTCAATTCGGTCGCAAGAGGCCGTCGAAGAGGTCATCTCCTCGTCCTTCAACTGGGACAAACGAGATGACATCGCGGAGTTCAATCTTCCCGTGGACACGCTTGGAAGCGATCGTTGGTTGATCCTGACAGAAACCGAACGGTCCGCCCGCAAGAAAATTTTAGACAGAAGTGACACGACGCTAGATGATGAGGAACACTTCACGGTCGGTAGCCCGCTGAAGTCGGGACAAAACACAACTCTACAGGCAGACATTATGTCTGAGGAATCTGAGGGTTACACGATTGAGAACAGCAGGATCCGCGGTACCGTGAAATCCAGCATCTGGAAGAGGATTATCACCCCGGATTACGTGGACCGGTGGAACGTCTCCACCCCCAAAGAGGTGACCTTCTTCCCATATAAATCGGTGGGTGGAGAGTACGAGCTAATTGACGAGGAAACTTTTGCATCAGAATATCCTACGTCATACGAACTGCTGGAAGAACATAAGGAAAAACTCCTCGGGCGAAAGGACTCCCGGAGGACTTGGAAGCAACTTGGTAGACCGTGGTACTCTCTGGCTCGAATCGGGGGTCCCGCCTACTTTGAGGAAACAAAAGTCGTGACGGATATCGTGGTGAACGAGCCCCACTTCTGCATCGACACGAACGGCTACCTCTTCTCCACCGGGTTCATTCACGGCATCACCCCCCACGAGACAGATCCTTACTACTTGACCGGACTGCTGAACACCCAGTCAATCTTCTCGTACCTGAAGCCTATCTGCCCCCCTAAAAACAACGGGTACATGAAAATGGAGGTGGAGCAGTTGAAGGCTGCTCCCGTCTATCTCCCAGAGATTCGAGAGGAACTCTGTGCCGAACTCAGTGAAGTGTTGGACGAACACGAAGATGACTACGAGAAACTGGCTCAGTTGATTAGGTCCCAGGGCGTCGAAGAGTTAGCGAGTTCCTCGGAGGAGGTCAAGATGATAGCGGCGAATATGCTGCGAGAGGTGTCGAAAAAGATTATCAATGAGTATGACTCACTCTCAGAGAACGATATTGAACAGTTGGAGGGCATAAACAACCAACTCTCAGGGTTAATCTTCGAGTTGGACGAAGAAGAGCAGAACGCTCTCTCTCGAATATGAAGAAAAGAGGACTGGTCGGGCTAGTGTCCCACTACACCCCAACAGACCAACCGGGCCTGTACCTCACTCTCACCGACCAAAGTGTCCTGATACTCAGTTGATTCTTCGACATTCTCTTCCAAAAACTCCTCCAACACCTGTAGGAATTCAACAGGCGGCCAGTCTGGGAACGAGTCGTACTGCTCGTTGTGTCGGAAGGTGTCCCGAAGAATACGATCCTCGTCAGTGTTAGCTAATTTCACGCCCTGAAGTCGGTCTCGGAGGTCCCGCGCCCAGTCGTCAAGTGTCTCGTTGCCATCCACAGGTACAGCCGTCTCACCATAGTTTGGCTGTAAGTACTGTTCGATAAAGCCTAGAATCGTTTCCTGCTCTTTCGAGAACGAGTCTCCCTGTTTGAATGCACTCTCTACTTGTCCTTCCCGAATCGCTTCCAGACGGTCGTCAAGAACATTTTGGATCGCCTCCCGGTTGGAGAGCACGTTGTCGACATTCCCCGTGATCGGTTCTCCACTCACCTCTGGGTCGATTTTGAGGGTGCCGACCGGACGTTCCTTGACTTCGTCGCTGAACGGCTTGTAGTAGAAGGCCCGCCGAACACGGCCCAGTGGTGATTCGTGGTCGTCGTCATCGAACCAGAGGTGTGCAAGCCCGAACACGCCCGGACGCGGGCCGGAATCATGGTCGGTGATATTCGTGTACAGTCGTTCGCGTTCCTCGGGAGATTCCTCAAAGTAGTCTGCGGCGTACTCGAAGTCATCTTCTGAGAGCCCGAACTCCTCGTTCAATTCCTTCTTGAGCAGGAACCGCTCGTACGCGGCGTGCTCGTTACTCCCTGCATTTCGAAGGAGCGGGTTCTTACTTGTATCATCGAGTTCGTTCACGTCCTCGATCTCTCGTGACTTCTGTAGCGAGTCTTCGATCTCGTCCACCTGCAACTCGCCAATCGTCTTTTCCGTTTCTACACCGGTCTTCTCCAGTATCTGGTCCTCGTTTGGGTCCAGGATGTTGTTCTCTTTCCCAACAATGAGTGCGATGTCGTTGATCTTCGCCTGTAGCCGCTTCAGGAGCTTAATCGCGGCTTCGATGTCTCCATCAGGGTAGAAGTTGTGGACGTACTTCTCTCCGGTACTCCCGATCCGGTCGATACGCCCCACGCGCTGAACGATCCGCATCGGATTCCACGGCAGATCGAACGATATTTGGACAGACACGTCCTGGAGATTGACTCCTTCCGATAGGGTGTCGGTTGCTATGACGTACTGTAGTTCAGATTCACCGGATTCGGCCAGTGTTTGCTGGTACCCCGAGGCTTCGGGGGCAAATCGCTGAATGACGTCTTGCTTGTTTTCATCACCGCCTTTGACGACAGCACTATTGGCCTCTGTGAGTGGCGAGTTAGGGTCATTGAGAAGGGTTCGGTGGACGTAGTCTGCCGTGGCACGGTATTGGGTGAAGACAAGGATCTTCTCGTTATCGTATCCGTTGAGAACATCTGCGAGTCGCTCGACCTTCGGGTCACGAAACTCCCGTAACGAGAACACCGCCTCGTAGAACTCTCGTGTCGCCTCATCAACGTCACTCAGGTCACTTCGCGGGTAGAGAATCGGGTTTAGTTCCTCCTCGGGAACGTCTGGGAGGACACCGGCATTATGATCGTGAAGCCACCGTCGTGTCGCAACAGCTTGGTCGCTCACATCGCCCGAGTCCTGTGCGATATCACCAATAAACTGCGACAAGAAGTACGCCAGCAGCGTCAGATCCTCTCGAATGTACGTCTTCACCTCACCAATTGTTGCATCAGCCAATTCGTCCGTACTGTCACTCTCAGCGTCTTCATCGGCACGGACCGCGGTCGCATCGAATCCAAACTCTTCCAGCGTCTGTTCGAGGTCTTCGGCGGCATCATCTCCTTCTACAAAGTCATCAAGCGTCTCCGATTCTTCGTCGTCTTGAGCAGCACGCAACACATCGATCTGCTCATCTTCTGGGAGCCCATCAAGAAGGCCGAGGAGTTGGCGTTCGCTACGGTGTAGCGTTTCGATAGACTGTACGAACGCGTACGTCGAAGACTCCAACCGCTTGAGCAGGTTTAGCTTATACAGCGCCTTCAGTGTCCCCCCAGCTTTCGGATTCTTCACCGTGATGTGCGGAAGGTGGAGCGCGTCCATCACGTCCGGCAGCATCCGGTACACTGGCTGGTATGCCGCCGGGAGCGAGTACTGCTCCTTGCTGAGCGTTGGCGGCTTGAAACTCATCTCGAAGTCCTCCTCATCCTGGATTTGGTCTTTGACGTGCTTCCGTGTCCGAAGCACCATTACCTCATTCAGAATCTTGGAGATTTCTTCCGAGTGACGCTGGAGTTGTTCGGTGATTTTTCGTTGCTCCTCCTCGGTGGCTTCCTCCTTCCCCGCAGCGATCTGCTTTCGCGTCTCAGAAAGTTCGATATATTCTTCGAAGGCGTCGAAGTTCAGTGATGCCTTGTTCCGCAGTTCTTCTGGGCTGGTAAACAGGCTGATTAGGTTCTCTAAGTCGGTTGCAGAGTTGTTGATCGGCGTCGCAGTCAGCATAATCATCGTCTTCCCGCGGAGCTGACGCAGGTTCGCATGCCGACGGGTTCCCTTGTAATCGTCTTCGTCATCCGGATTCGGTCGCCACTTCCCGTGATTCCGGAAGCGATGGGCCTCGTCAATCAAGACGACATCGAATGCATCTTTGAGATCCTGTACCTCATCGTATGTGAGGTTCTGGAACTTGCTGATGCTCATCACATCCAAGTGCGTTCCATCGATTTCGAGTCCGAAATATGGATTCCCGTCTTCGTCCGTGTCGTCTTGGAGGAGGTCTTCCCACTGTTCGGTGAGGTTCGCAGGTACAATGAGAAGACAATGGTCACCACGTTGGCGGTAGTCATGCAGTAGTTCACCGCCGATGAACGATTTCCCGAGACCGACAGAGTCGGAGATGATGCAGCCGTTGAACCTAGAGAGTTTCTCCTTCGCGCTTTCGTATCCGAGTGTCTGGAAGTAGTACAGCGGGCTGTCGCGGATGTTGACGTTCCCACTCAGTTCGTCGTATGCCAGAAGTTTGTATAGCTCGAATGGCTCGATGTAAGTGCCTAAGTCATCAGGCGTTTTCTCATCATCTGATTCCTCTTCCTGTTGTTCCTGCCAGTCTTGGTACTTCTCGCTGTTCTCGATGATCCGGATGATCTCTTCACTGAAGTCCTCGGCATTCGCCCACTGGTTATCGTACCAGTCTTCGTACGCCTCAGCTTCAGGACGATCTTGACTCGTAAGATTCAGTTCGATGTTGTTCCGGTGTCCACTCGCGGTGAAGTTTGAGGACCCGACAATCGTCGCACAGGGACGCGTATCCGTATCGTCGTCAGTTGCCCAGTCATCTTCGTCCTGCGGCGCCCTAAATGAGGCTCCTTTGGCGTGGAAGTAGCCGTTCTCTGGATTTCGCACACGGACGCTAACCTTGTTTTCGGCTATGAAGTCTCGCAGCCGGTCCAACCGTCCTAACTGTGCGTTGTTGAGCTCCTCAATGCTCTCTTCGACCTCATCTCTGAGTTCGTCACGCAGGCTTTGTCCCTCTCCGATTTCTTCTGCTGTACTCCGATTCGTTTGTCGCCCCATCAATATACGAAGGGGCGCGTGACCAAGTTCGTCTGGGTCAGCGAGTTGTTCGAGGTCTTCGCGATACAGATCGAATCCAGAAAGGTAGAAGTAGCCGGTAGCGATTCGTGCTTCTTCGATTTGTGGGATGATCTTCCTGTAGACATCTTCGACAGTTCGATTGGCGTTATCGACGAGAGGAGGGAGAGAAATCATCGTGTTGTCGAATGTATCCCTCAAGGTGACTTAGTGTTTGGTGAGAAAACTCAAGTCCATCTATCGACTTCCCATTGACAGAATTATGTGGTGGTAGTGAGCAAGTCCGGTTGAGACCGAATTAATGAATGATCGGGTTTGGAGAGGAGGGCTCTCAGCGTGGGCTCATTCCCTCATAGTTCGATCTGTCCTCCTTACACTAACCGCGGCCGCGGTAGTTGCGCCACGGACTTCCTTCCTCAATCGGACTGTCGAGTTCGAGAAAGACATCTACGAACGGACGGAGTACCTCCGGGAGCAAGAATGACGGATCACCAGTACGAGGAAGGTGACCGCGTCCGAATCGATATCCCTGACAAGACGGATCCAGACTACGACCGGCTCCACGGACGCTACGGCGAGATTATCGCGATCTTAGAGGACGATGCCGGCTTCGTCACGGGCGATACTCGCGATGCTGTGCTGTATCGTGTTCAGCTGGAGGATGGAACGAAAACTGATGTCCGTTGGCGGGATCTCCGGGCATTCTGAGGTATTGTTCTAACGTAATCCCGGAAGTTCCTGGAAGCCTGGGTTTTCCGCAAAATAAATCGCGTTGCAACGCGGGAATCACCACAGACAGAACGGGGCTAATTGAATCGTTTCCGGAAACGACCCGGTCACGTTTTTAGTACTAGCCGGAAACCAGTCTATCAAGCAAAGATGATCCGCGATGCTCGTGTTCTCCGTGCCGGGTTCGTCCCTCGGGAAGTTGAGCATCGCGACCCCCAAGTCAATCACCTCTCCAGCGTCCTCGAGCCCATCACGAACGGAGAGCCGGCCGATACGGCCATCGTCACCGGACCCAGCGGCGCCGGCAAGACGTGCATCTCGCAATTCGTCACCGAACGGCTACGTGAGGAGGTGCTCGACGTCGAGGCCACCTACGTCAATTGCTGGCGAAACTACACCCGATTCCGGACGCTCTACCAGATCCTCGACGATCTCGGCGCGACCATCGACATCCACCGGCAGTCGACACCGCACGACGAACTCGTCGACCGCCTCCAGCAGCACGACGGCTCGCGAACCGTCGTCATCCTCGACGAAGTCGACCAACTCGAGGACCCCAGCGTCATCTACGACCTCCACAGCCTCCCGCAGTTCGCCATTATCTGCATCGCGAACAAGGAGGAGGAACTGTTCAGCCGCGTCGACGACCGCCTCGTTAGTCGCCTGCGTTCCAGCGAGCACGTCCGGATGGACAAGTACCACGACGAGCAGCTGTACGACATCCTGAGTGCGCGGGCAAAGTGGGGGCTCGACGAGGACGTCATCACCGACGACCAGCTCTATCGGGTCGCCGACGCGGCCGCCGGCGACGCCCGCCTCGCAATCGGCATCCTCCGAACGGCCGCCGGCAAAGCCGATCGCGAGAACCACGAGCGCATCACCGACAACATTCTCCTGGATGCCGCCGAGGACGCTCGGGCCCAGATCAAGCAGAAGAGCCTCGACTCGCTCACGCCGCACCAGCGCGTCGTCTACGACGTCGTTCGCGAACACGGCCCAGTCGGACCAAGCGAGATTCACGAGCGCTATTCCGAGGACGCCGATGACCCGCGGACGAAACGGACTATCCGCACGTACCTCTCGAAAATGGAGCAGTACAATCTCCTCGAGGCGGAGGGGACGAGTCGGGATCGGGAATACTCGCTCGTCGATTCGGCAGCGGCGTCGCCGATGCAGTGACCGTGACCCCGTCAGCTATCAGGAACTGAACTCGCCGAGGCCCGATTGCTCGTGGTCTAGCGGCTCGATGACCTGGGGATCGTCGTTGCCTGAATTATCAATTCGGGTTGAGAGATCACGTAAATATCCAGAGTCCCCCTCCATGTACAGGCAATAGACTAACAACTGTCTGTACTTTGTCTCGCTCGAAAGTATCGCTGACGCAGTAAGAATGGCTTGACAATCAAAACCCCAAATCGCCGCCTAATAGGTCAAAAATACGATGTTTTTGTATCTGGTGGTCAACTGTTAGCTAACCTTTAATACTCTGTTCATACTGAGGCGATAATACGGAAATACATATGAGAGGGGATCACCTGGAGAAGACGTTTTTAGAAGAAAGAATTCTTCCTCTACTTTTCAATAGAAAAAGCGCGACTATCTTCCGTTCTGCCAGAAATGCACTTGAGAGCCATAATACGACAGTAAAAGATCTCCAAGAACAGTATGACTCTACCAATAAAACAGATGGTGATTTTTGGGAAAGTGTAGCTGACATAATCTCTGACGCATACGACGTTTCATTCTCAGATTTTTCTGAGGTTGAATTCGAAGAATTTGTGAGAAAATTACTTGATGCGAGATTTGATAAAGAGTTTCGAGTAAACGATATAAGGAAGCTGGACGATGGTACAGCTATTGATGATTTTCTATCTGAGATCGATGAGGGAGACAATATCGTACTGAACAGTGACGATTCCGACCCGCGGATAATCTATGTCGGGGAGAAGAGTTCAAGAGAGTATGTTGAACCACTCCGTCCAACTGAAGAAGAGTACTATCCACCGTTACTGTTGGAAATAAACGAGGCCGATGACGAAATTAGGCTTTCAGGAAATAAGACCCAGAGAAATAGGTTTGTATATGCAACACATGACTACGACAATATTGTTCTTCAGGATGAGGAACCTGACTCATATGATGACTTAGACATCGATCCGCTCTTCGTACAAAAATTGAAGTCACACGATATGTTTCTGCGAGATATTCGTATCTCAGGAGGTAACTCGAATATTTCCCTTTCTGTATCCTCTGGGGAGGGAGTTATTGAGGTACAGGAGTTCGTTGATTACGATCTTTTAATACAAGATAAGCAGGATTTACTGGCAGTAGATAAGTGTAAATTCATATATGTGACTGAAGAAGAGGACGTTGAATTTGAGTTGAATTTCCAAACCTTCTCACGAACAAGCGATAATCAAGAATTCATCAAAATATCATTAGAGGTCGCTGAGACTGAACAAGAAACAAGAGAGACCATCGAAGACATTCTTGAGAGATATGGAATTGAAGTTTATGAACCATACCACAAACCACCATCTTACTATTTCAATAAAATACTAACAACCCATAAGAATTATCGTGAGAAATACTACGAATCCCTACAAAATATTGAATCACCTACAGGAGTAGACAAATTAGTTGGTGATGAGATCATAAATCCGGATTCTGAAGAAGATCATATTCCGTTAAACAAAGAATCGCTGATGAAAGAGATACATAGTGTTTTGAGTGACGCAACTGGGGAGGACATTGAAATCGGGGGCAGACAGCATAGGATAGCAGATATTGAAGAGCCAGGGGAGAGCAGGATACAGCTCACCGTGAAGTCATATTCTGACGACGCTGAGGATAGTCATAGAAGATTCTATACAGTTATTATTCCGTTTAGAGCGCGTCCAGGCAAATTCGAGAAGATATACAATATCATCCTCTCTCAAGTTAATTACCACCAAATTCTAACTTCTGAGTCGCATACTGACGTAGTTCGATATATTGTCAGGGCAACCCAAAGGAAACTCAGATACCAACAAGAAATGCTTGTTGAGAAGGAAGCACGCAGATCGGTAAAGATACTACAGGACTATTATCCAGACCCAGAGCAATTCCGCGAATCCCATGACAGCAAACAGCAAGCTGGATATGATATTGAGGATCACGTAAATGTGGTACTGAGATATCTATTTCGAGATTACCTTCCTGGAGGCGGAAAAAATGAGGCAGATGGGAGATTAAAGTTGAAAAACAACCACTATCTCATTGACTCAAAGCAGAGTGAGAGCATTCCTCAGACACAACTAACAAAATCAAAACAAGATTTGGAAGATTCCGGAAGTAGTGTATTTACTGAGAGTGAGCGAATGGTCTTCGTCGTCTCAAAAGAACTTCTCCTTTCAAATACAGAGTCCGGAAGCCTAAATAAGGACGCACGTGAGCGGATTGAGAGAGACACCGATTTCTCATTCCACTTTATCAGCGTAGAGGCCATCTCCAATCTATACGATATTTTCTCTGAAAACACCAATATCATCTCAAGCAACTCTAAGGCATACGGAGAAATATTCTCCCACGTTCAGTCGATGATCGATGAAAGCCAATTCTCCGAAGATTGTGAAGGTTTGACTAGAAATGAGGAAGAATATATTGCCAAAATAAGACGCACAATCGATGATTCAGACTATATGCCTGAAGATAGACATAGATATTTCTGATTATAGCTGTAAAAGCCCGTTCTCTCAATTCCCAACTAATCATTCAACGGCAGGCATCTCTGACATTCAAGAAATCTTCTTGGAAACGGCCTAATTTCCGTAGAAATTCGATGACGAAGTACAGCCTAATGTCTATCTCATTCGTTTCCTGAAGAGCGGAAGCGACACGCCTCGACTTATCGCGAATGTGAACATCAATTTGAGTATGCCCAAGGATTCTACATCGAAATCGACCCGATTGACAGTAGACCAGCCGACACGGGGCGCTGACCGCAATCGGTCCCTTGCTGACCAGGCCGATCCGGCTACGGACGAGATGTTGTTGCCGCAGCTCAACGATGGCATCACGCTGCTCGACGTGGAGGGAGGCCGCGGCGTCCCAATCCTGCAGTCGCTCGTACTCGACCATCTCCTCCTGCACGACGGGCCCGCCTTCTGGGTCGACGCAAATGGTCACGCGACGACGACGACGACGACGACACTCGCCCAGATCGCGCCCAGTCAACGGCTACTCAACCGAATCCACGTGGCACGCGGATTCACCGCCTACCAGCACTACGGCGCCGTCTGTGATCTCCCATCAGCGGTGAACAAGTCGATCCAGACGTCCACCACCGACGCCGGGGCGACCTGTCGAGGGGCACCAAGTCGTGACGAAGACACGTCGCCCCACACGCCCGCCCTCATCGTCGCGCCAGCCATCGACGCCCAGTACCGCGCCGACGATACCCTCGACGAGACCCACGCAAAAACCCTCCAGGCCCGAACTCTCGCCCGATTGGCGACCTACGCCGAGGGGTACGACATCCCGGTACTTGTTACGCGAAACGAACGTAACGAATTCACCGAGTCGGTTGCGACGGCCGCCGACCACCACCTCGAGTGTGAGCAGACCCGGATGGGCCCACGGGTCGTCGGCGACGACTTCGAGACGCTCGTCTATCCCGTCGACGACGGCGCGTACTACCAGACGACGTTCGCGTACTGGCGGCAGCTGCTCGCGGCACGCGCCACGCAGGTCGGCGTG
>Ga0207732_100247_pt1 | contig 21747 bp, 16 predicted proteins | sample A23P1SouthBayCA_FD_187733 | JGI IMG/M metagenome (GOLD analysis project Ga0207732, IMG submission 187733) | Aerobic enrichment media microbial communities from Eden Landing Ponds, California, USA - A23 P3 (4) (SPAdes) | ecosystem: Environmental > Aquatic > Marine > Unclassified | place...
TCACAGCCAGTCGTCGGGAAGTTCATCGGAATGAGACGCTAACAGCTCCAGCAGCGGTTGAATCTCCTCGAAGTTCGGCCCCTTCCGTACCTCGTGGGTGTCCTGATCCCACTCGATAAAGCCGTACTCCTCCAGCTTTGGGAGATGGACGTGCTGCATTGAGACGAGTCGTCCCATAACGTCCCGATCCTGTTCGGAATCAGCGACGACGACTGGGGTGTCGTCCTGGGGATTGTGGTCCAGCAGTCCCACCAGTAGTTTGCGACGCTGGACGTCGCCCAACGCGTCCAAGACATCGTCCGACGAGATCACTCGGCTTGCTTTCTCACTATTCGTCATAGCGCAGTTACGGGACCAGTGCGTATGAGGGTGCGACCTTTTCAAATGGTGATGAGTTTTGATTATTTGGGTGAACAGTATTCAACTGGTGTGTCCCTGGAACCTACCGCATGAGATGGTGGATTCGCCATCGCACTCCGCAGAAGACGGTTCGGACGAGATAGGTGGTGTGATTCGCGAACTCCTCAGTCGGTTCATACAGGGAACGTCGAGATCGCCGTTTTCGAAGGTCACGCCAAAGTGGAAAATGGTGCGTTGGATCTCCATTCTATGCATTGAGGACATCGGCCTCAACTATCATGAGCCGGCTGTCTCGGCTGAGCCCAGCCTACGAGCGGGAGATTCAGGGATTCTGGGGTTGCTGTTGAGGTATTGTAGAATAGTATTCTATTTTAGAATAGTAAACTATTCATCTGATTCTGAAGAAGCAGATTCGCGGGCTTGTCCGAACCGTTCGGCCACTTCGTCGACGAGGTCCTCCTCCACGACAGTTCGGAGAAGTGCATCCGTCATCTCCCGAACGACGATGTTCTGGTAGCCCTGCTGATTGAGCTCGCGCTCCAATTCGTACTTCAGCCAAGAATCGAAGTCCTCGATCGTAGCCTCGCGGGCATAGAAGGGGCGCTGTTTGGCAGCCTCGTAGCTGAACGCAGAATCGGTTATCGGGTCCCGCGGCTCGACTGAGCCCTGAGTCGAGGTCTCCTCTGTCGTCTCCGGTTCGGACGCCTCATCCGTATCCTGTGGTTCGTCGTCCGGTTCATCTTCAAGCGTCTCTCCGAGGTCGGCAAACGGATCGTCCTCAGTCATGGCGGACCACCTCCCCGGCCTCAACGATGTGAGCCAGTTCGTCGAAACACGTCAGCTGGTCACAGTCAGGGTCGTAGTCCAGTAGCGGCTTGCGCTCGCCGTAGGCCTTCGTGATGCTGGTACGGTCCCGAATGCCCGGTGAGGGTTTGAGGTCGCCGGCGTCAACGGCCTCCCAGTCTGTGATCCGCGCGAAATTCGGAATACGGTCCTGAAGGCTATCGTGGGAATTCAATCGTTCGAGGAGCTGTCGATCCTGGGTCTGCTGGTCGATACGACCGCTCAGCATATTCGGGACCAACGCCAGCACGTCCACGTCCATATGCTGACGAAGTGGGGAAATTTGACGCTCAATAGTTCGCTCAAGGCCAGCCATCGCCTCATTTCCAGGTGCAAGGGGAAGAACCAAATTTGCCGTCGCAACTAGTGCGTTGTCCGTGAGTCGGGATCGGTACGCCGGCGAATCCGTGACGATGTAATCGTAGGTGTCCTCGAGAAGTGGGTCGACGACCTCCCGCTTGAGCAGCGCAGAGGGCTGGAAGACGTCGCCAACCACGATCTCCCGCTCAACCTGCTCGAGATCCTCGCTGGAGGGGAGAATGTCGAACTCGTAGCCGGTATCATAGACGACAGAGGTTGGGTCAGCATCGTCGAAGAAGACGTCACCAATGGTTTCCTCGGTGTTGTGGTATTCGTCGTCATAGCCTAATCCGACGGATGCGTGACCGTTCGGATCAAGATCAATAAGAAGAACATCGTGATCTTGAGCGGCCAACTGTCGAGCGAGGTTGACTGCGATCGTTGATTTACCAACGCCCCCCTTCAGCATACAAACCGACACAGCGCGAGAGTTCTCGTCAGTCTGTACCGAGCTATATGGGCTATTTGGGCTATTTGTGCTATCTATACTATTCTTGCTATCTGAGCCACTCATACTATTCAACAGTATCATCCCCTCACAACTTAACTCTGTGGTGAAAAGTTTGAATAGTATGCTATCCCTTCCGGTAAGGCTATTTTAGAATAGTAATCTATTCCCGAATAGAATGGATAGAAGAAGAGAACGCAGGATCAGGAAACGAGTTCTAACAGCGACCGAAGCTCAGACTCGATAGCGCTCAGTTGACTGGACGACCACTCAAACAGGCCCACAACAAACGAGGAACACGACTACCAGGAGGAGTGATCCGTCGCTACGGAAGTCACCGTTTCAAATTTATCGGAGAAATGCCCCGTGACTGGAGAGACTCACCCAGACCTCTAGTAAGACTTTTTACTGTTCCCGGAATAGTGGTAACTACCAAATGTACGAGGTGCTCGATGACACGGCGGCGCAGGTCATCCTCGCTATCGAGAGTGGTGACTCTATCCGCCGTGTCGCACAACACCTTCACGCGCCGTACGAGACGGTGAGACAGGCTGTGAACCGTCTCGAAGACGCAGGCTACATCAGTTATGATGATGGCCTCTCCGTCGTCGACGAGCGCGTGAGAGACGCCGCACGCGATCTCGTGACTGCCAGCGCCGGCGTCAGTCCGCCTTCGATTGAGGAGGCATACGTCATCCCACAGTTCGGTGACCGACCGTACGCGTTTACGCGGATTGACGCCGTCTACGTATGGACCCAGGGTGGCTATCAAGTCGGTCGTGACCCCGATGACTATCCGCTTTTCCTGGCCGTCCGCGAGCAAGACGTCGACGCCTGGGAGACGTTTTTCGAGGCGTTCGACCTCCCCACCGCATTCGAACGACAGCCCCGAGGCGGACTGGATGGATCGCTACAGATCGTCCTTGAGCCACGCCCGTCACTCGACGTCAATCACGTCGAAGGGTACCCGGTGATCCCGAGAGCTGAGACGATCGAGTATATGCGCGAGAACTACGCCCAGTTCCAGTCGGGGCTGGCGATGCTCGACCGGATGTACGAAGACCTCGACCTCGGCGTCGCGTATCGTGAGACGGAACGGGCACAGACATGAGCTTCAACAACCGGAGTGACGCACTCATCGAACTGCTCGAGGAGCTCACGCAATCGGGGCACGAGTACGTCCTTGTCGGCGGCTACGCTGTCTCCGCGTTCAACGCACGCTTCTCCACGGACCTCGACATCGTCGTCGCACCTGACTCCAAGGCTGAATTCGTCGAATTCCTGCAACAACAGGGCTTCGAGGAAACAGACAGCCACGCCAAGGAATGGTTCTACGACACCGAAGTGATCGAGTACGAAAAGCGGCTCACGCCGCAACAGCCGATCGGCTTCGATCTTCTGGTGAACGGACTCGGGTGTCGCCAAACAGAGGCACAGTGGTCGTTCGACTACCTATACGACCACAGCCACCACCAGGAGGTGAGTGGGGGGACGGTGACGACGACTGGCAGAGTTATCGATGGGGCAGTCCTCGTCGCGGCAAAACTCCACAGCGGCCGTGAAACAGACCTTCGGGACGTCCTGGCAGTGGCAGAAGAGATCGACCTTGACGCTGTCACGCCCCACCTACGGCGAGGGGACGACGATGCGTTACGGAAGCAGCTTGAGCGTGGACTGGAAATCTTGGAGAGCGACGAACTCAAGCACGGATTTCGGAGCGACTTCGGGGCCTCAGCTGTTTCAGAACAAACAGTCGACGCCCTTCAGGAGTATCTGAGAGAACAGGTGAATAGATTGGATTGAGCGTTAGTAGTGGCTATAGACTATTCTGCGAACACTTGATTGTCGAATAGTCGGATGATCACTCCACTAAGTCCATCATCGGGCGAAGTTCCGATTGAATATCCGCCATCTGATCCAGGCCCCAATTAAACCGCTCTTCTACGCCAGCGTCAGTAAACCGAAGTGACGCTCGTACGTCCCGACTCTGGTCATGTTGTAGAAGTGCGAGGGCATACGCAAGCATCTGGGGTCGATAGTGCTCTGCGAGTTCAGTCGATGTCGTCGATGAAAGGTCGTTTGTCTTGTAGTCAATAATGTGGTAGGCCTCTGGCGTAACGAGCAGCCGGTCGATATCACCGACAATCCGAGACCCATCAATTCGGGCGACAACAGAGTATTCATCGTAGACCGCTTGGAGCTGGGCATTCGCCTCGACCTGATTCACAAATTCCACCGCATTAGCGGCGTGCTCAACAGCATCGTGGAGGTCTGATTCCGTCGGTTCCTCACCATTCATCCGACTCAGACGTCGAATCAGAGCTGTCCACTCGTCTCTCGGGGGACGGAGTTCGTTGATCCGGTGGACCACCGTTCCAAACGTCGTTGGACTCAACCCGACCGACTCTTCACGCTGAGAGTAACTGTGCCCGTCCGAAGATGCATCCGCCACCGCATTAACGAGCGTCGTGGCTGCGATCCGTTTTGCCGGTGCCAACGATGGCGGTTCAGGAATCGAGATCTTCGGTGCCGAATCCACAGCATCGTCGTCAGTATTCCAGTCGACCGGACGCGGCGGACTCTGAATCGTATAGCTGGCTTCTCCGATCTCTCCACGGGCTCGTCCCTCCCGAATTGCTCGGGTAAGGAGAGTGCCATCGAGGAGTGCCGGCTGAAGCCAGTCTCGCCACCGATCGGCCTCGTCAAAGGCCGCTGGCTCGTCAAGCTGGATAGTGTCGGATTCGTCGACGTCGATCTTGTGGGTTCCGCAGAGCAGTAGATGATCTCGAGTCCGCGTACATGCAACGTAGAGAAGTCGCTTCGACTCCGCTCGCTCCTGGGGCAACGACTGTCGGTTGGCGTACTCGTGGACTGCCGTCTTCTCAATCGAGAACGCATCATTCGGATTCGGCCCACCAACCGCCGGCAGCGGCGGCGCGTCACCAGTCCCGTCTACGAGCTGAACGTATCCATGGTCGTCGACCGACCGCCCAAAGTTGAGATCGCTTCCGAGATCAGGAACGGTGACGATCGGGAACTCGAGTCCTTTCGCGGAATGGATCGTCATGATCCGAACGCCCTCAGCGTCACCAGGAATATCGGCCTCCCCCTCACGGGGGTCGATTTCGGCCTGTCGGTCGATGCGGTGGAGCAACCCGGCAGCGGTGTGAACGCCGTTCTCACTCCAGGTGCGGACCTGATCACGGAACTTCTCGACGTTCGCGACGGCCTGTCGACCGCGTTCGTCAGCACTCACACTCGCCAGATACCCGGTGTCGTCGATCACACGGGACAGCAGGCGGTTCCACGGGAGGACGCCATCCTCGGACGGCGTCGCACAACCGCTGAGGGTCCGCCACGTTGTGAGAAGGTCGAATGCGTCCGCGAGTTGAGGATCGTCCGTCTCGGCGAGGGCACCCCATACTGAATCAGCCTCTGCGACAGCCGGTGCAAGGCGATCATCCGCGAATCCGAACAGCGGCGACCGAAGCACCCCGTAGAGGGAGACATCGTCCTGTGGATCACCGAGTACCCGAAGCAGGTTCGTGAGTGCCTGGACCTCGGGCGTATCGTAGAACCCGACGCCACCGACGACAGTGTAGGGGATGTCGTACTCCTCAAGGGCCCGCTGATACCGATCCAGATGAGTTCGCCGGCGAAGGAGAATCGCCGTATCGTCGGGTGTGGCATCGCGATGAGCACCCGTGTCGGGGTCTTGGACTTGCGGTGGTTCGTCGAACAGGTGGGTCAGTCGAGCAGCGAGCGCCTGTGCCTCGGCCTCGATAGTGTGATCTAGGGCACCCTCGGCAACCGGATGGTCGTCGCCAAAGAGTTCCGCTGCCGTTTCGGCGTCGTCGGGCACAGCGAGATACTCGACGCTCCCGGTCAGTCCCTCGATGTCCTCTACCTGGTCGCGCTCAGTGGTCAGGTCCTGTGGTGGCGCTTCGAAGGGGAGGTGGTCGTCACCTTCCGGCTGGAACAGGTGGTCGAAGAGTTCGTTAAGGAACGATAACGGCTCGTCCAGCGTCCGGAAGTTTCCGGAGAGTTCGAGCGTGGTCGGACTCTCGGCATCGCTGCCGGGAACGTGATCAACCCCACGGGCCTCGTTGACGGCCTGAAGTTCTGCTCTCGCCGCCCCGAACGTCGTCACGTCGGCCCCGCGGAATCCGTAGATGCTCTGTTTCTCGTCGCCGACCAGGAAGACATTCGATGCCGTCTGCTCGTCGACGCCCGTGAGGAGCTTGACCAACTCCCACTGGCGCGGGTCCGTGTCCTGGAACTCGTCGACCATCACGGCCGCATACTGCTCTCGAAGCCGCTCCGTGACCGCGTCGTTGGCTCGCAGGAATTCGAGGGTCGTCTCGATCACGTCGGGAAAGTCGAGCGTATCGCGGCGATCCTTCTCGGCTGTGTAGGCTGCGAGGACGTCGTCGAAGACCCGAATCAGAGCGAGCGCGTAGTGAGCACTATTCGCTTCCAGTTCCCCGGGCGTCGTCTCAACGGCATCCTCGTGCGGTTCGACGGCATCGATGACCGTGTCGATGGCGTCTTTCAGGTCATCGTAGACGTCACCATACTCACCCCAGTCGTCTCGGTCACCGACGACGTACCCGGAACTGCTGTACAGGCCGCCGTTCTTCTTCTCACAGGCCTCGTACAGATCGAGGATCGCCCGCTGACAGTCGCGGGGATCGCTTTCCTCGGGATCGTCAGGGAGTGTCGTCGCGACCTCGGAGAAGGTCCGGTAGGCCCGAAGGCCGTCCGCGTCGGCGATAGCGCCCTCGTGGTCGACACGGCCCGCAATCGTGCGTAGCTGGTCAGGGAGTCCGTCCGCATACAGCGTCTGTCGGGCATCGGCGACGTCGAGATCACAAACGACCTCCCAGCAGATATCGACGTAGTCGTCGACCTCCGCATCACGCCACTCCTCGAGGACCGCCTCGCTCTGTGGCCGCTCACCGAGTAGTCCAGTGAGTACATCGACCAGCTGGTCACGGCCCCAGAGCTGCGCGAGGAGCGCAACATCGTCATCGTCCTGGTGACGTTCGAGGAACTCGGTCACGACCTCGCGTTGGAGTGTCGCGGCGCCGTCTTCGTCGAGCACGTCGAACCCAAGCGAGACCGGAGCCTCGACGGCCCGTTCCCGCAAGAGCCGGGTACAGAACGCATGAATGGTGTGGACGTAGCCGTCCTCCAAATCGTCGAGGACGTTTCGCCAGCGCTGATACGCCGCCGGCGAGTCGGCGGCCTCGAGTCGGTCGTAGACCTCTTCGCGAACGCGCTCGGTCAGTTCGGCAGCAGCCTTTCGCGTGAAGGTGATAGTGACGATGTTCTCCGGCGTGAGCGACGGATTCTCGGCCAGAATCGTCACGTATCGCTCGGTGAGCGTCGTCGTTTTCCCGGTCCCGGCGCCAGCAGTGATCGCGACGTTCCGACCCTGAACAAGGGCATCTTCCTGCTCCTCAGTAAGTTGGATATCCTCGCTCTCCTCAGTCATCGCTCATCACCGCCTCGAGATCCTCGTCGTCGCGAACCCGGAGTGGAACGTAGGCGGCGTCGTCATCGTGAACCTCGTCGACGAACTCCCGCTTGCGGTGATGGCGAACGTCACAGGCCCGCCGGTAGTCGCAGTACCGGCAGTTCGCACCGCGGGCGGACAGGAGCGTCGTGTGGAACCGTCCATTGGCGATCGCCTCATCGATCTTCCCCAGCCATTCCGGAACGATATCCTCCAGGAAGCGACGGAGTTCAACCTCTGAATCGAACTTCGACTCGACGCCGCGTGGCAACTTGAGGTCGTTGGGCGGGCGCACCTGGTAGTACGTCGCCGAAAGCGACCCCTCGTCGAAGAGATCGCCGTCGACGACGTTGGCCGCAGCGAGCAGATAGATGGGGAGCTGGAACTTCGTGCCGCCAGTCGTCTTCGTCATGTACGGCGCCCGTCCAGTCTTGTAGTCGTAGAGCGTGAGCGTCGGTTGGTCGCCGTCTCGGCTCACATCGACGCGGTCGATGTACCCACGAATCGCGACGGTCGAGCCATCCGGACGCTCGATGGTGAACGGCCCAGCATCCGAGTCGGGGAGCCCCTCACCGAACGGCGCCTCGAACAGATGCGGACGGGCCGCACCATCCCGAGAGAGTTCGTTGTCGAGGAACGTGGCGAACAATCCCTGTTCGGGGGCGTCGTGGGGCTTGATCCCCGACTTGTAGAGAGCACTTCCATCCTCATCCAGCCCTGCAAACAGTTCCGCCTTCCACCGCTCATAGAACAGGCCGTCGTACTCGAAGTCAGCGTCTCGAAGTTCATCGACGGCAATATCGCGGAGATGGGCGGCCAATTCATCCCGGTCAAACGCGGTGAGGTCAACACCGTCTTCGGCCTCGTCCTGTAGATCGGCGAAGAACCGTTCGAGGACATCGTGGACGTACGATCCGGTTTCGAGCGGCGTAGGGACGACCTCGACATCGTCAGGGTCCTCGATTCCGAGAACCTTGTCGACGTAGAACTTGAACCCGCACTCGACATATCGTTCGATCCGACTGGCGCTGTAGGGTTCCCGCTCGGACGGGGGGTAGACCTCATTGACTGTCTCGGGATCTAACACGCCGTCGTGTTCGGAGAGGCCAGCCGTGCCCCTGTTGTCCGCACAGTGGAGGCCTCGATCCGTGCGCTTGGTCTGCTCGGGGGAGAGGTCACCTCGGTCGCCGGCGCGGCTGACTGCTGCACGCCGGTCGGTTGTTGCGGCGACGTGCCGTTGGAGGTCTTCGCGGGAGCCTACGCGGTCGTCGACGCCGTCTTCGGATTCGATATCGGTCACACGCTGGAGTTCGTCGATGACGGGCGACCGGACGATGGCGGATTCGTCGTCGCCCGTCTCAGGTGTGGTAATCGTGAGTTCGTCGACGTTCGCGAGCAGCGTCGCGAAGAGATAGCGGCCACGAAGTCGCTCGTCCCCGGTGTCGAACCGTGGATGAGCATCGGTCATCTCCTCGAAGAAGGCCGGGCGTTCCGGCTTCACCGGGAAGTGCTCGCTCGTCAGTCCCACGAGGAACACCTTCTCGAACGAGCGCATCCGGGCGTCGAGCAATCCCATCACTTCGACGTGGCCACCGGCAGCGCGTTGGGGAACCCGAATCGGCACGCCGTCGAACGCACGAGTGAACAGTGCCAACGGGGAGAGGTCGCTATCGACGGCCGACAGTGACTCGAACGAAGAGAGAACCTCGTCCACGAGGTCGTACGCTCGCTGTTCGACAGCTTGCTCGGCACCGCTAGCGTAGTCTTCCGTCGCCGTTTCCAGATCGAACTTGGCGTCCAACAGCCGGCGAAGCGTCTCGGTTGCGTCCTCAACGTTCCCCGTTCGGAGCGTCTCGAGTGTAGCTAGCAGATCCTGGATCAGCGCCTCTGCCTCATCGTCAACATCGTTGAGGAGCGGTGACACCGAAACCGTGTCGCGCCGGCGGGCAGCTGCCGTAATGGCGTTGGCCTGGTCGCTATCGACGAGGTCGACCAGCGGATTTGCCAGTAGCGACGTGAGGTCCTCAGCGCGTGGATCCGGTTCGGCGAGGTTCAGGAGGTCGTGGACGACGCTCCCGGCGAACGTCCGGTTCAGCTGTGAGGCGGCGGTGGTGACGTGCGGGATGTCGAAGGTTTCGAATGTGTCCTCAACATGGCCCGAATAGGCCTCAGTCCCCGGGATGACGACAGCGATGTCGTCGGGTTCACGACCGTTGGCCAGTTCGGTTCGGAGTTCGCGAGCGACGAAGCGGATCTCACGCTCCGGGGTGGGGAGTTCCCGCCATCGGAGCGCATCAGGAACCGGGACAGCGTCGGGGTCCGGTCGATAGAGGGCCTCAGTAATCGTTCCAAACGTCTTCCCGGCATCATCAGCGGGCTCGACTGCGACCGTCTCGAAGTCCAGGGACTCGTAGACGTCGAGCGCATCGGTCGCGACGGCGTCGACACCGCTCCGGCCTCCCTGATGGATCGGGAGGAGTGCAATCATCGGAAGTTCGTCTGCGAGACGTTCAATGATGCGGCGTTCGACGGGCCGAAACTCGTGATACCCGGAGAGAATCACGACGTCTAGTTCTGGCGAGAGCGTTGTGAGTGGCTGGTCTGCCGCCGCGATGACGTCGAACATCTCTCCACGAGTACAGACCCACTCGTCGGCGTAGTCCGCGTGGAGATCCCGATAGTGACGGTAGGCGTCGACGGTGGCCGTCGCTATTCGATCATCAAGGGCGGAGCCCTCGAACTCCGCTGCCAGTGCGTCGGCGGTCCCGACGCCGGCGTCATCGAAGAGTGAGAAACGGCTACTGAACGAATCCGCGAGGGCGGCCGAGGCGGGTTCGCCGGCGAGAGCGCCATCTGTTTCAACTGTCGTTCTGTCAAGCGCGTACTCCGCAAGTCGGCGATTCAGCTGTCCGGAGAGTGGTTGGACCGGACCGTGAAGATGCTCGTACCACTCACGAACGATCGCATCGAGCGTCTCGGCACGAAGACAGAGGGGTTCGTGCGAAGCGGCCCAGCGGTCCTCAACCGTACTCCGGCGAGCGTCGTTCCGCGTTATGTAGAGGATACTCCCCAGCGAATCGGTGGCAATGTCATCAGCCCGCTGAAATGCCCGTCGTTCCAATCGGGCGTGTTTCGGGCCGGTGAGAAGCGTTGAATCCATCGAACACTCCCTACCAAGATATCGGTCTCACTTCACTCTTGGCGAGACTGACAGCTTAGGAGCGGCTTACCGAAAGCGGCCAAATAAATGAGGGAGGGCTGAGAACTCAGTCGACGGTCGCTAGCACCCGGACATCTGTGTCCGAGTGCCGTTCACGCTGAGTTCGAGCACCCCGTTCCTTCAGGAAGGCTTCGATCTCATCGGCCAACGTATCGGCGTCCTTTTTCTCGACGTGTACGATCAGCGTTGGCCGGTCTGGATCGTCGTTGTCGATGACAAGCGATACGTCTTTGAATTCGTCCGGCGGTCTGTACGCCTCGAATTCCTCCGCGACCTGGTCAGCCAGGTCGTCGAGAATATCTACTGGGTCTGAGGTCATATTTGATGACTAACAGTTTGAAGACGGTCACACCAGATGGGCTGGGGAGAGTCCTATCAGCTCCTACCACCTCCGATTGTCAGTTCGGCAGGCGGGGGTTCAGAAGCGTCGTTCTATGGACTACGAGAGAGTAGCTCCGCAGAGTAATCGGAGATATTACTGTTCGAGGTAAGTTGTCACCTGTTCCTGAAGATGCTTGAACGCGTCCTCGGCAGTGTCCACGTCAGAAGCCCCTGTGACGACTATTTTCCCGTTGGCAAAAACCAAGAGAACAGCGGGGTAATCGGCAGGTCGATAGATGAGGCCAGGGAACTGTTCTGGCTCATATTCCACGGATTCCAAGCCCAGCGCAATAGAGAGGGTATTCAGATCTACCGGGTCATCCAGCTGTGCCGTACAGACCACGTTCTGTACCGTGAATCCGGTATCAGCCCCTCCATCTATGATATCTAGCTCAGACAGTGTCGTGAGGAACGCGTCGTTCGTCTCGTGTAACTGTTCGAACGTAGAACATCCACTGATGATGTATTTCCCACTTCGATAGACCGTGATGAGCGGACCACCCTCGACGAGTCGAACGTAGAGACCGTGGTAGTTCGAGGGATCGTATTCGGTGTACGGTAGATGAAGATCGGACTCGACCTCGGCAACATCGAGTTCCACACCCAAATCTCCCGACCCGACAGCGTTCGCGATAGAGATCATTCGTCCGTTGCCTCTGTAGGAGAGAGGACGTACGCCGCTGTTACTAATTCCGGTTCTTGGGGAGTGACGTGTTTCTCTTCCTCAAGCCGGGACAGTTCCTCTTCACGTTCGCGGCGGAGGCTTTCGAGTTTCTGTTTCGCGTTCCCAATCGGAGCAGACATGTCAGCACCCTGTTCGGCCCGCGTCTCATACGTCTCTAATCGCTCCTCCCATTCTTCGATCTGTTCCTCGAAGTATCGCTCGGCGTGTTCGCGCTTGATTTCGATCTCTCGTTCGCGTTCAGTTCGGGCTTCCTCGGCGAACGACTCGACGTGTGTCCACGCCTCCATCTCCGCAGTCTCGTAAAGATCCTCAGCCATACCCGATAGCCGTTCAACCTCATGAGACGATGGGATATCGCCGGCAGCTGTCGTTTTGGAGAGCTCGGGAACATCAGTCGTCACACTGCCATCCGGGCGGACATAGAGACGAACGAACTTCTCGGTCACCACATCACCCGCGCCAGAGACGTAACCAAGGCGGTAGTTGAATAGAATTCCAGGGGTGCGAGATGCCGTTTCAGCGACCTTCGTGGCGATCTCACCCTGGACCCGCTCACCGTCCAAGCAGAGTTCGATGAGCGACTCAACGAGCGGGTGGTCAAGGGAGATAAACTCGACGTCATCCTCCTCCATCGCGATATCCTTGGTGAACGTGGCCCGTGGGTACTGCCGTGCTACCTGACTCCCACTAAGGACCTCAGGAACATCCAGCTGGAACACGTCCCCTTCCATCCGCGCCGGCCCCGGTCGAACGCCCTTGATAGAGCCGCCGAATTCATCGAAGAACACTCGCACGAGCGTCTCGATATCGTCCTCAGATACCTCGCCGTGCTGACTGCGTTCGATAACGTCGAGAATCTCATTGTCCTCGCCGGAGAGGTCGAAGCGATCGCGAATCAGGAACTCGTTTTCGACGGTCTGGATTGCTTCGCGTTTCTCCTCGATGGTCGCCTCGATATCGGCGACGACACGTTCAGTCGGCTCGCCTTCAGCGATGGCGGCCATAATCGTCTCGTCGAGGTCGACGTCCTCGAGGACACGACCGAGAACATCCGAGCGCATCCCGAGGTCTGACTCGATCTGGTTCGTCTTCTCGATGAGCAGGTTGAGGATCTCGCTCTCACGCGTATCGGCGAAGAAGAGGTTGCGGATCTCGACGGTATGCTCCTGACCGTAGCGATGGAGCCGTCCCATCCGCTGGTCGATCCGGATCGGGTTCCACGGGAGGTCGTAGTTCACCATGATGTGGGCGAACTGGAGGTTGAGCCCCTCCTGAGCGGCGTCGGTGGCGAGCATCAGATTGGCCTCTTCCTCGAATTTCTCCATCTCCTCCCGTCGACGGGATTGCTCGAGATCGCCATAGACCTGCGCGACATCGTGATCCGGGAACACCTCGTCGCGCAGATACTCCAACGTGTCCGTGTATTCAGTGAAGATCAGGATCTTCTCGTCAGGGTCCTCCGTGAGGATGCGGTCGACGAACTGCCGGAGCAACCGGGCTTTGGAGTCCGTCTCGATGTTTTTAGCCTGCTGCCAGAGCTGTTTCACGCGGTCCAGTTCCTGCTGGACCTGCGACTGGTTGAGCGTGATCGTGACCGTCTCCAACGCCTCCTCGACGCGGGCTCGTTCGGCGTCGGTTAGCGTCTCGGGTTCCGTACTGTACCGTGGAATAAGGTCCTGGACATCGTCAGGGAGGTCTTCGGCGACGGCGTCGTTCTGGATTGCTCGCATCCGGTTTTCGAGGGATTTGCGGATCGCGTAGATACTCGACACCAGCCGCTTCTGGTAGATGACCATCGTGAACCCTGCGGCCTGATTCTCCTCCTGCTGGGCGAGATTGTAGTACTCGCGGATGTACTCGGTAACGTCGTCGTACAGCTTTCGCTCCTCGCGAGTCATCTCGACCGGGAGTGCCTCGATGTTCTTCTCAGGGAACATTCGCGTCCCATCGGTCTCGTACATATCGTCCTTCAGCCGGCGGATCATCAGGTCATCCAGCGCGTCTGGATTGATCTGTGACTCATGACTGAAGCGGTAGGGATCGAGCAGGCTCACGAGGAAGTAGAACTGGTCCGATTTCCCCTTGTGCGGAGTCCCGGTGAGCATCAGCAGCGCATCGGAGTTGTCAGCGGCGGCCTCACCGACCTGATACCGCTGTGTCCGTTCGATGGAGTCGTCGCTCGACCGTCGAGCGGTGAGGTGATGGGCCTCGTCGAAGACCGCAACATCCCACTCCTCGTCGAGATTCTGGAGGGCATCGAGGACGGAGACGCGGTCCGACTCGGGGTCGTCCGTGGTCTGTTTCGCGAAGTCGATAGAGGTGATGATGAGATCCTCCTGTTTCCAGACGTTCTGGTTGGGGTGGGACTTCCTGTGTGTACGGACCGTCTCGCGGTCGTAGATGACGAAGTTGCGGTCGAACTTCTCGCGCATCTCCTCCTGCCACTGGACAGTCAGCGGCGCCGGCGCGACGATGAGGACCCGGTCGGCCCGGTCGCGGGCGATGAGTTCCTCGATGACGATGCCAGCTTCGATGGTCTTCCCGAGGCCAACCTCGTCGCCGATAAGGTAGCGGTGGTCGTAGGAGTTGAGGATCTCGTAGGCGGCCTGGACCTGGTACGGTTCGATCTCGATCCGGTTGCTGGTCAGCGAGAGAAAGCGGTCGTACTTGTAGGCGAGATCGAGTCGAATCGCACGCTCCCGAAGGTCGTAGTGAAGCGGTGCGTCGGACTGACCCGCTGCGAGGCGGTCGACTAGCGAATCAAGTTTCTCGATGTGTGGGAGGCCGCTGGGGAGTTTGCGGAGCTGGCCTTCCGAGGTGTAGACGTGGAGGAGATGACCGCCGTTGGGGCGTTCCTCGATTTTGGTGATCTCTCCACGCCCGCCGGCGAATTTGACGTGGTCGCCGACCTCAAATTCAGTCATTCCTCAATCAGGTCAGATAGTGCATCTTCGATGAGAATTCTCTCCTCTTCAGAGATATCATAGAGCGTATAAACGAGATCGTCAATCTGGTCTTCTGCTTCTCGGATTCTCTCTTGGATCTCCTCAGACCTCGCCTTCACGTCAATAAATCGCTCCAGCCCGTTTCTACAACTATTGACATCCGGAAGCGTCAGAGACGCCAACCGATCTACCAAGGAGTTCGTTGATGTTGCCGTTTCTCTGAAATCTGCGAAACCTCCAGCTTCATCCACTGCTATAGGAATAAATTCGCTAAGCAAAGCCCGAGCCGTATCAGATAAATTCGTGAACCTCATCGCAGGAATCAGATCAGTCTCGGTGTACCCCCACTGATCGGTTTCAAAATCATCCGGGTCCTCAGGTTTGTACCGAGCTGAAGCTAAAAGCGTGAGGCTGTCACCACGTTCTCGTAATTCAACGCTCCCAATTCTTAGACTGTCCCGCTCATCAGTGGTGTCCGTTAGAATTGAATCTGAAACCCCTTCTGCTGGGAAGTAGATATCACCCAACGTGTCACCATCGTCATATCCACCAATATAATCGAGGAGATTAAGATTGAGACTCCCAAGTTCATCTTTTAAGTCCAGAAGCTCCTGTGCAAGTTCCTCTATCTGTCCAGCTATTTCGGCATCACTCGTCCCATTAGACTCGTATATCCTTTCGTCCGGGCGAATATCCTTGATTGGCAGACTTCCCACGTATTGAGCCTTGGGCCGAAGGTATCCCCCGCGGGCTTTCGCACATTCTACAGCAAGGATCCATTCCAACAGGGCAGAATTGAGTAATCCCAGATAGTATCGATCAGAGGATTGGAGTATGAACCCAGTTGTAGTTACGACACTGCCACTAGAATCAATTGTGTAATGAGCCCTTCTAGATATATCAGGATAGACGATTTTTTCCTTGGAAGGTTCAACATTTTTGTTCACCTGCTGTAGTTCGTACCACTCCATCTCACCTTTCGGATATTTGTCCTCGATAATAGCCCGATCAACGAGATCCTCTTTATATTGTTCAAGATAATTCGCCGTCACGTCATAATTATCTATATCTGCTACTTTGACCCCATCTTCTGTCCGGACATAGGGGTACATAATATAGCTGTTCGGCTTTGGAGGTCTGAATCGCTTGATTTCTTTTCCGAAGATAATGGGTCGGAAAAGTTCTGTATCTTCTGTGCCTCCGAAAAGTTCGATTATTTTGTCCTCATCAATAATCAGAACATCATTGAGTCCAGATTTCACTCCAACAAGAGGATCCCCAATTGCCTCATCAACTGGCTCCCCGATTTTCGAAACTCTCTCTTTTAACTCCCTTTCTCTTTGCCCAAGGAAGGTCCACTCCTCGTCAGAGAAGTATGATTGATCCACTTCTTTTCGGACTTCTTCAACTCTATCTGGTAAAGAGGTGAATTCTAAATCATCTATTTGCGCATATTTGAACGGCTGTGTTGGGGAGTCATTTGAGAGAATCATAATCGCAGGGTAGGCACTAACCTCCGGACCGAAGACTGGAAGATCCTGAAAATCAATAAATTCCTCAATTTGGTGATCGCCGATTAATTGTCTAAGGCCCTTCCCAGATTTCACCTTTGTGAATTTATGTGAAAGTATGTATGAGAGACGACCCTGTTCACGGACCAGTTCGGTTGCCTGTTCCACGAAATATGCGTAAATATCCGCTCGACCATGATACACAGAGAACTCCTTCTGGAGATAGTCTTTAAAGCTGGTAATCAACTCTTGACGTACATACGGTGGATTACCGATGACTGCATCAAACCCGGGAGAGTCTATATCCTGACCGTCGCTTGTGTAATAAACTTCTGGGAATTCCAATTTCCAGTGAAAGTACTCGTCAGTATACGCCCATTTTTGAGCGTCTTTAAACCACTGCATCTCTTGGATTTCACTCCACTCCTCGTCGTCTTCAAGAGCAGCAGCCATCTGCTTATACGCGTCAGACGGGAGATTATCCAACCCAAAGTCCTCTGCAGTGTGAACATTTGTCATCGCCTCAAGCCGCTGTCGAAGCTTGTTCTGCTCGAACTCATCGTACTTAGCCTCCATCTCCTTGACATCGGCGAGGTCCTGGTTCTCAATGGCGATGAAGTCCTGATAGATCCGCATTAGCTGCTCGATGGTCCCCTTTCGAGCCACACCGAAGTCCGCGAGCGTCGCGTTCTGCCCGCCACCGCCAGCATCAGATTCCAGTTCCTCGATTTCCTCGATGTCACTACCGATCAGCGAGTTCCCCGTTTTTAGGTGGTGGTCCAGGAATGCGAGCGGCTGTTCAGCCGCGAGCGTCCGGAGCCAGAGCGAGACCTTGGCGAGCTCAACAGCGAGTGGGTTCAAGTCGACGCCGTAGATACAGCGCTGGGCGACCTGCCGACGGGCCCAATTGATATCGTGCTCTTCGTCGACGGTCTCGATACCCTCCTGCGCGGCCTGCCGCTCCTGTGCGTCGATAATCTCACGTGCGAGGTAGTCGATGGCACTCGTCAGGAAGTGCCCGCTCCCCATCGCTGGATCAAGGATCTTGAGATCGAAGACCTCCTCGGCGAACTCCGCTGCGAAACCTCCCTCATCGAATGCACTCTGTCCGACGAGACTACCGCGAATATCGTCGACGAGCGGGCCGAGCGTCTCCTCGACGATGTACTCAACGACGTACTCCGGCGTGTAGTACGACCCCGTCGCTTTCCGTTCGCCAGAGCCAGTCGAAAGATGGACTTCACCCTCCTCGACGATCACCTCGTCGCCCTCGCCGGCGGGGACATACTCACCGTCTTCCAGCGCAAGCGGTTCGTCGGCGACATCGAGTTGGTACTCGAGCAGTCCTTCATAGATGCTCCCGAGGTGGCGGACGTCCAGCGACGAGTAATCGACGAAGATCTTCCCCGCGCCGTTGCCGTTCTGACTCCGCGTGAGGAGTTCGATAACCCGCGCGAGGTAGGCATCTCCGACCTGGTGGTTCGCGAGGAACCGGGCTTCGACGCTGTCGTCTTCATCCGGGTCAGTTCTGAACAGCCCACCGTTGTACGCCGGAATGTAGAGGTCTTCCTCCGGGATGCCACGCGACTTGCTCCCCTGGTCGATGAGTTTGAACAGCTCGTCCAGTCGATCCCAGAGATTGTCCTGCCAGTCGCGATACTTCGGATCCGGACTGTCTAGTTCCTCCGCCACCTCCTGCTTGAGGGTATTCAGACTGTAGGATTCCTCGTAAATCTCGTTGTTCGTGTCGAGGAGATCACGGCCCTCACTCTCAGCGTAGAGCACGAAGATGAGCCGATACAGGTAGATGAGCGAGCTGTCGTGAATGAGGTCGAGATCGTCTTCGGAGAGGTCGTTGTCCGGGTACTGCATGAACCCCTCCGAGAGGACCTTGATTGCCTCGTAGATGTTGTCTTGGAGGTCCTCTCCCAACTCCTGGGCGAAGACATTGGACTCGTCGTAGACCTCGTCGAGGAAGCACTCGCCGCTGGAATCCTCGAGGAACGCGCCGTGGCGGAAGAAGAGGTAGAAGTATTTGAAGTCATCAAGATCGCCCTTTTCGAGGACGGTCGGCAAGTCGATCTCGTAGTAGGAGTCGAGCCGGTGGCTCGTCGGCCCGTAGTAGAGCCGCCACTTCTTCCCATCGGTGAGTACGGCCCACCGCGCCGGCGTCTCCTGTAGGTAGACGTGGATCTGGTAACTCGGATTCTCGAAGTCGCGCTCGTGTTCCCCACTTCCACGGGTGTCGAGTGGACGGCCCCAGCGCTTGGCGTCCGCGACGGCGACGGCGTCCTTGTAGAAATCGCCGCCCTCCTCGCGGCGTTCGAACGCACCGCGTGCAGCGTCTTCAGACTCGAAGAAGCCGTAGTCGGGCCGACGCTGGGTCCGGCTGGTGCTCTCCTCAACCTCGAAGGGAATGCCCAGCTTCCGGAACATCGGCCGGATGAACTTCTCCTCGAGCTGGGACTCGTTACGCTTGGGAGCCGTGCCCTTCTCGCGCTCCCACAGGTCCATGATGTCCGCTTTCGCCTCGCGGAGTTCGTCGTCGCTAAGCTCGTCCCAGGCCTCGGTTTCGGGGAGGTGCTCGTCCAGGTAGTAGTTCGAGAACAGGTCGCGATTCGTCCGGTAGGTGAGTGCCGTTTGCATACGTTATAGTGGAGTAACGATGAGAAACTGATCCGTGTCCTTGCTGTCGATGATAGCGTGAGCGACTTCCTTCGTATCGGCAACGTCGACATCGACATCGTCGCCGATCCCGGCTTCGAGCATATCGAGCTCAGAACCCGAGATATTCACCCGCCCGGAGTTGCCTGAATTCCGGGCGATTGTTTTTCGAGTCATTCGCGATGCTTTGCCCAACTGACCGCCATTATATAGTCTTTACTTAGACTATCCAGTCTCGGTTGATACGATTAGCAGCATCGCAGTCACGTCAAGCAGGCCGGATATCACGCCAGCGCACGTCGACAGTTTCGCCATCATCCAATTCAACGCGAAAGAGATACCCCTCCCGTTCATCATCGGTCACAGCTCCTGCATCATCAGAAATGATCTCAACAACTGTTCCGCGACGCCCATGGAGTCGATCGTGATCGGGATCCGTCTCATCAGGGATATCAATTCGAACCGAATCACCGGTGTCGAAGCGTCTCATAGTGGTTTCAGCGGGTTTGAATCCTAAAGAAGATGGCTAAGCCGATTAAGAGGACGCCACCAACACCAAAACCAACCATCGATGGGTCCGGTAGTGATGGAATGAACCTCTTCACCTGAGGAGTAAGAATGAACCCGCCGGCATATCCTCCGACGGAGATGTATCCAGCAGCCAATAGGCGGACGAACCACTGTTCCACAATTGTATGCGAGCGGTGATCAGCATCTTCAGCTGGACGAGGATCAACGATTTCTGGGTCGGGTTTCTCTCGCTTCAAGTATCGCCATTCATCGAGATACATGCGAACAGGGAGAACCGATTCGATCTCATTCAAGATAGCATACCGCGCTTTGTTCAGCCGGCGGTATGATTGAAGACTTTGATACCAAAAGTAGCAAATCAGACTACCGAATCCTGATGCGAAGAGAACGATCGCAGCGTTAGTGGTCGTGAGATTGCCGCGGGCGAGGGCAAAGAGACCGGCCAGTATCGAGGTTAAAATCAGACCGAAAAAGCGGTTCATCTGGACTCGCTGATTGGCTGTCTCGATCGCAACCTCCCCGTAATGTATGTACTGCTCCATCAGTCGATTCTTCTCGTCCTCACTTAGATTAGCCAGCGGTCCAGTTGTAACATCTTCCTCCTCAGATGGCTCAGCAGGGTCCCCTCCGGTGACCTCTTCAGAGTGTTCAGGTTCTGTTTCGGGCGTGTCTCCATCGTCAGTATCGGCGCCATCCTCTGAGAGATCAACCGCCGTTTCGTCGGTTGAATCAGGCATATTCAGCGAGTGCGTCGACAAGCGAGGCCTTTCGCCATCCTACCTGAGTATCTGCGACTTCTTGGATTTTCTCAGGGACCTTCGATTGTCCCTCTGGAATGATTGCGATCACCGGCTTGTCCAGTTCGTCGGCGAGTTCCAGCTCCTCCGGGATCCAAGTGCTGTGAGCACCGTACATTCCACTACTTACGACGACAACCGACGCCGTTTTCATCTGGTTCCGGAGTTCAGAGCGAAGGGCAGACTCGGTATCCACAGGCAGGGGGTCAGTTGAAGGGACACTATGATTCTGCCACTTGAGCGACGGAACCTCATCAAGGAAATCAACGATACGCTCGTAGTGTTCGTCATACTCCCACGAGTGGGAGACAAAAACGTTGTACTGCTTGTCCTCAAGTCGAGTTGCAGCGCGTGCTAAGCGAGGGAGTGATTGCCCAGTATTTCCGCCTGAGGAGGAAGAGGACTCTTGAGTCGACGAGTCTGCAGAGGCCAAGGCTTCCAGCCCTTTGTAGGCAGCATATAGGAGCAAAGCACCGCCAGCGATTTTTTGTCCAGACGAGAGCCCCTGCTGGTTCTGAGTGTCGGTAGAACTGCGGCTCAGGGAATCGTCGGTCGGGACAAGGCCCGACTGTTGGTCATTCGGCTCGAAGAGCGACGGTTGAGAGGAACTGAGCTCAGGGAGACTGTTATCCCCAGATTGCGTGACTGTATAAACGGGGCCGAGTTCTCGAACGGTGAACTCCTTTCCGAGATCGTTCCCTTTGTAGGTCGGCAGTAGGCGGTCTCCATCATCGCGATAGAATCCGGTAGGTAGATCGTTAACAGCTGACTTCAGAACGAATCGAACAGCTGATTCGGGGTTTGGACTGCCACGAATATCATCAAACGCAGCCTCCCAGGTGGTTTTCAATGGGGAGGAGGTGTCTTGGCTCATAACCGTATGAACAATCCGTTTTTAAATAGTATAAGTTCTTCCCCCTGGAATATCGGCAGATTTGGATTCCGCATCAGAGAGGACCATAGTACTAAACGGGTAAGCCGTCAACAATTCGCATATAGTTATGAGCTTCAACAGCAGATCTTCAAGCAACCGTCGGAGCGAATACCGACTGTTCATCTCGCACTCTTGGGAGTACAGCGACGAGTACAATCGGATGGTAGAACTACTTCGCGACTACCCGAATGTCAGTTTCCGGAACTACTCAGTACCGAAGGTGGATGAGATCGATGCTAACACCGAAGAGGAGCTGGAACAGGCGCTCCGGGAAGACCAGATCAAGCCAGCTACGGTCGTAATAATACTCGGGGGAATGTACGTAGCACACAGCAAATGGATCAAGAAAGAAACTATTTTAGCTGAAATCGAGAGCAAGCCTATTCTGGGTGTTACACCGCGCGGAAACGAGCAGATGCCCAATTTCGTTGAAGACCACGCAGATCAGATCGTGGGTTGGCAAGGAAAGAGTGTGGTAGAGGGAATTCGAGACCTGGCTGATTGAGTTGATGAGAGCGTGGATGAACTATTGAGGGAGAGTCTGGCTACC
>Ga0207732_100274_pt1 | contig 20262 bp, 24 predicted proteins | sample A23P1SouthBayCA_FD_187733 | JGI IMG/M metagenome (GOLD analysis project Ga0207732, IMG submission 187733) | Aerobic enrichment media microbial communities from Eden Landing Ponds, California, USA - A23 P3 (4) (SPAdes) | ecosystem: Environmental > Aquatic > Marine > Unclassified | place...
GATGTTGTTCTGGCCTTCGGCGAACGGCCCCCACGACTCGTGTTGGATGCCGTGTTCCTCGAGGAATGCTGCATCCTCGGTTCGCTGGTAGAAGGGATGCGTCTCGATCTGATTCACTGCCGGGACGACGTCGTTGTGGACCATCAGGTCCATCACGCGGTCGGGATGGAAGTTGCTGACCCCGATCGCCCTGATCTTGCCGTCCTCGTAGAGGTCTTCCATAGCCTGCCACGAACAGTGGACGTCGCCGTAGGGCTGATGTATCAGAAACAGGTCGAGGTAGTCGAGGCCCAATCGGTCCAACGACCGCTCGAACGCGTCAAACGTAGCCTCGTATCCAGTGTCCTGCACCCAGAGTTTTGACGTAACGAACACCTCATCTCGCGGCACGTCGCTCTTCTCGATTGCTCGCCCGACCGCCTCTTCGTTCTCATACGACGCCGCGGTGTCGATGAGTCGATATCCCGTATCGAGTGCTTCCGAGACACTTCGTTCACACTCGTCGAGGTCCTCGATTTGATACGTGCCAAACCCGAGAATCGGCATCTCCACACCGTTGTTGAGTTCGACTGTCTTCATAGTAGATCTCTGTCTACCAAATGAGAGAGACTACGGCCAGATAGTGACGGTGCTAATTGGAAACCGTGTTTAAGTGCTCCTGTGTTTGGAGTGCCGAAGAGAGTAGCTGACGCTCACCCCGCCTGAGGAGTCTCGAAAGCGAGGGTTGTGAGATACCGAGTTCCGCAGCAAGTTCCTCGGTTGATGTCTTTCGTGGGCTCTCGTAGTAGCCACGAGAGAGCGCGAGTGTCAGCGCCTCGTATTGCCGTTCAGTCAACCCAAACGGGAGAGCGTCGTCCGATGCAGCGGAAGGGGAGGTCATCGAGATGAGGTCAAGTGAGATCCCGTAGTTCTCACAGCGGGTCTTGGACTCCATGAACGCATCACGGTCCTTGTACACTTTCTTCTCGTACCACCCATCCGGTGTGACGATGGTCGGTTCGAGCTTTGCTGCTACGGAACTACCCCTACTGAATACTTCCGAGATTGAATCGTCGAGATCAACGGTGAGGTTGTGTACTGTTTGCTCGCCTGCGTAGCCGATTGTTGTCGCTTCTGAAACTTCTTTTAGGGCTTCCAAGTCGGCTTCTGAGACGTTGAAATCGGAATTAATCTTGACGATGAACATCTGGGCGTCTTGTTCGAAACAGAGTGCATGGACGCACTCAATTTGGTCTGGTGGGAGCCTCTTAGTGAGACTGATCAGTGGGAGAGAAGGTGAACTGAGGCAAAACTCAGTTGTAATTGTCATTGGGTAAACCATGCACCCAAGGGAGTTAACGTTTTGGATTTCTCAAGCTCCCACATTCTTTGAGAATCTATTAGCCAACAAATGAGACAGGAGCGACGACAGCTCGATTCGCGCCAGATCTGTTCGAATATGTGCTCGTTGAGAATTCGCTCACCAGAATAGTACGATAACTGTCAGTAACTAGTAAACTAAACGACAATCAAATCAGCGTTGCCACTCCGGAGGTGCGGCCCTAATACGAGAACGGACAGCTATCCGAACTTGCGGAGCTGGTTCCCAAGTGCTCGGACAAATGTCTTCGCCGTCACGACCGGTGATGACCGAATGTCTTTGTCCAGGCCCACTTTCACCAAGTAATCCGTTAACCGCCAGAGATTGTAAATCAATGACGCAAACGCGAAATTACAGAGCCGGACTCGGTAGTCCTTCGAGGAGGTCTTCGGGAGGAACTCTTTGATCGATTTGTACTGATTCTCTATATCCCATCGTCGACGATAGCCGTTACACACACGCTGAATTTCGTTGGGCTCCACGCGGTCGCGATTCGTTACGAACACCGCGTACGCCCCGTCAGCATCATCGCTCTGACTCGGGACATACAGCATTTCTGCGTGGTGATGAATCTCGCCACCGTGCTCGAACGGCACATCGTGATTAACCGCTGCGTCAGCCGTCTCATGAGCCTCTATATCCGCGATCACTTCGTAATCGTCCTCGTACGTTGGAACCGGCGAGGTGTAGATCAGGTCCCGGTCGTGGACCGTTGCGTAGACATCGTGACTATAGAAGCCTCGGTCGAAGAGCACTTCATCGAGATCGACAAACCGTTGGGCTTTCTCCAAGAGCCGGTCAACGAGCTGCGCTTTTGAGAACGACGATGAGTCAGCAGGCTCCCATTTCGAGTTCTCTTTGACTGGCTCGATACCAAGAATAATCGGGACGTGATCGCCAACGAGTGTAATTGTGGCATATTTGTATCCTCGCTTGTACTCACCGCCTTTCTTATATCCACTCACCATCGCTGGGAAGTCAGCCTTCACGGACCCAGCGGCTTTTTCCGCCCATGGTGAGGCGTGAAACTGTTCGTGTGTAATGTCGATTGCGGCGACAGTGTTTCGGTCGTCGAAGGGGTCATCACCACGAATTGAGTTGATGATGTTGTGGGTTGCTGCATCGAACGACTCCATGAGGGAGTCTCGAATTCGATTGATTCGCGGCAGCGGGTCGTCGTGTTCGAAGTCAGCCAGCGTGAGTTGCGTTTCGCTGTCTTTGGGTGTGCCGGCTTTTTTAATTGCTCTGAGGAAGGTCGAGCCGTGACAGGTCAACTCATCAGCGGTGAGCCAGCCATACTCGCTTTCGGCGTGGGCACTTCCGTTTCGCTCACAGAGTCGAGCGAACATATCCCAGATGTCCGCATCCGAGTACGTGCGATGGGGGGCGCGTCCTGTGTCGAATTCTGAAAGCACATGTTTTCGAGCGAGCTGGATTGTTTTGGCCGTCTTTGTCCGTCGATAGTCGCGCTCTTTGTCTGGTTGTGACTCGTCGTCTGGGGTGTCGACGGTGAGTGCCTCAGAGATGATGCCGTGTTCGGCAGCTTCTTTAGCGATTCCAGTCGCAGCCGTTTCGATGACTGCTTTGCCCTGTTGGTCAAGCTGATTCCAGCTATGTGAGAGGGTTTGTTGGGTTGGCGCGGATTCGAAGCCGAAGCAGTTGAGCAAGACGGGTCTCTGAGAGAGTCGCGAGGCGAACTCGGCCTGGCTGAACCCTCGTATGTTCTGGTAGAGAAATGCCCGAAGAAGAGAGTCGGTTTCGTATGTGGTTTTGTGTGATTGGCGCTGGTCGTGGACGTTCTCAGTGGGTATCGAGAGTTGTTCAATCACATCCCAGAGGTGGTCTTCGTGCTTGCACACTGCGCTGGCGTGAGTGACGATAGACGAAGCGATGCTAGGTGGGGTAGCACTCATGGCGTGGGCGGTGCCTCAACAGTTCGCTGGAGGGCTCGGCGTGGGTGACGACAGATCATGGGAGAGTGAATGGGGGTTTACGGAGGTTCGCGAGTCGGGAGGGGATATGGTAGAGTTGACTTTAATCTAAAGCTGAATTCAACTATTGGGTGCGGAGGTTTTAATGTTATGGTGAACTCAAGTTCAAGTTGAAGTAATGGTTGAAAGCACTGGATCCGGCACGGAGGGGTCTTCAGAGAATGTTGCTCGAACGAAATATCTCAGAAAGAAGGGAGTGATGGAACTGTTACTCGAGCTGCGTGAGGCTCCGAAACGATTCAGTGATTTAGAAGAGCTGGTTGCTGTGAGCTCGGCGACGCTTACCTCACGGTTGGAGGAGGGTGTCAAACTGGGGCTGCTGGAAGAGGAGATTCAGTACATCGAGCGAGAGGAACGTAGAGAGAAGCGGAAGGTGTACAAACTGACAGACGAGTACGAGTGGCTTGGGGAGAACCTGGAGCATCGAAATCTTGACGAGTTGGTTGAAGAGCGAGCGGCGCTTCAAGAACGGATCGAGTCGAAATATACGGCGTTTCTTGACCGGGCCGACGAGAAACTGACTGATGTCGATGAAACAATTTGAAGACGATATTTCAGTTTTTGGAGCATCGAATTTGATTCGAAGCACTCGTTAATCAGACATACGTGAGTTGTCCCAAACAAAGTTAACGACCTGCCCACTTCTTAAACTGGCTTAACTAGACAGTGCCGTTCTCATAGAAGATCATTCCTCAGTCAGCATTTCTAGTAGAACAATCTGTTGGTCATAGCGAATATATTGCGTTGGTAGATCGTCTATTGCATCTTTCCCTGCGTCCGGTGCACGCATTCTTGCAGAACCTCTTTCGGCGGCTTTTGGAACCAACTCTCGAGCAAATTTGTTTTGTTGAACTTGTTCATTACTGTATTCCGTAATTTCATATTCTTCATAGTCACCAGTAACGACACGGGCATGAACATACCAGGCACTTCTTGACTGACCAAGACCGTATAGACAACCTCCAGTAAGTATAGATATAATACTGACAGAAAATCCTCTGAGTGCTTCGCGCCGTGAAATCCGTGACATATGCATTTGTTATCCCAATTTCACAAATGGTTTGTGGCTAATAGAAACACCTATTCTTACTCTCTGAGCGCACACATTACATAGCGACACTAATGAATCACCATGCTGCGGTTGATTTCATGGTGTGACGGCCCGCCTGATGTTGTGAACGAACATTTCAGCGCGATTTCTCGAATCTCACAAAGTTCTGACGGTCGGCACCGGCATCATCTAGATATTTACAAAAAATAGGTTGTTAATAATCTTCCTTAATTGCAACAATTGACGTAGCTGGGTGGCTTTATCTCTATTTTCTCTCTCAAGATTTGAATATAATAAAATGGTGTGAAACAATTTTATCACTATATTTATAGTAACTTTTATATAATGTCTCTATAATTATAGATTTGCAAATATGGACAAACAAAAAAGTAATAATAAAGGTGCAATTAAACGAAGAGGAATACTTTCTGCTGTCGGATCTGTTGCCACAGCAGCTGGTCTTCCTATTGCATCAGCTGAAAACGGACGAAATGAAAATAACAACCAAAAGATTGGCTCGAGGTTTTTTACAGAAGTTGCTATTCATCATAGAGGTATTCCCGATGTGTCGCTTTCCGGTGTCGACCCGATGAACCACTTCCGATTAGACGTTGAAAATAGGAATCTCCAATTAATGCCCCCGATCGGTAAAAAGAAACTGTCGACATTTCGCGGCCAAAAATCAATCGTTGGCGTTGGACGCATCCCCCGATATTTCCCAGTCGGGAAACGTATACCTGCAAAAGAAACTACTGGTCCACAAGTTGACCACCTCGATGCTCTCCAAACATTAAATCAATATTATAGACCGGAAATAAAGACGAGGCGTAGCAGCAGAAAAAGTATCGTAGTCAGTGTTAATGATAAATCAATTTCTACTGAAAAGAATTCGTTCAATAAGATGGAGCTAGAACCTATAGAGGTGGAATATTACCAGCAAACTAATGAATACACTCAATTTAAAGGTCGGAAAGGCAGACAAAGAAAAGCTCCAAAATATGAGACTGAAACCACGTCATTGACTCCTGTGGTAAAAATATTCAACCATGGTGAACTAGAAGCGTATGAGCCTGAAGAGGTGATGGGATAATGAGTGCAATCTGTCACGTTAGAGCTGGCTCGGGTCAATATTATTCAAACAACGTTTGGACAGCACTAACAGAGCTAGTTGATTATCTTAACGACGAATTCTCGTCTCACTCCTTTTATGATCATGATCTCGGGATGGTATCAAACACTTGTGACAACTATGTGCAGAGCGACTCTGGGGAGTCTAATTTTGTTTATGATGTTATGACTGATTTGAAAAACGATGGGGAATTAGTAGCTGATGATAATGTTATTATCTCTCATGAATGCATCGGATTTGGATATGGGGGAGGTAATACTACTGTTCAGCTTGATAATGGTGGTACTGCAACTGGGCATGCTGTCTACGCCGGTGAAACTGCCTATGCTTGGGAAGTTGAAGGGTATACATGGCACGAACTTTGCCATACTTATCTTGAAGGAGGTGGTGATGATCACGGTAAAGGCACCTTCGATAGTTACAATGGAATTCATAATGTGACACCTATGGGCATGGGATATGTGCATGACAACAGTGGCGAACCAGACACCCACTTCTCTGCCTCGGGTGGTACCCCTTCAGGTGCTCCATCTGATTTTTGTTTTGGAAATGAAAATTTCCATTATGATGGATATAGATATTATGGGAAGAAATCCAATCATAAATTGAAAGAATTGTCATTCTGTACTAGGCAAGAAATTAGTGATTGGATATCCAATCACTGACTAGATAGTAGAGATAAAATTCATTAGTTCTGGAGAGCGGTTATTAAATACCTGAAGTGATGATTTTTGAATCCATGGTATTATTCTTCACTATATTATTGAATCTTAGTCAGTAGTTGGAGAGGATAGGAGATGTATCCCCCGAAATAAAACTGCTGCTGGATAATGCTTAAACAGGCACTATTTAGTTACGCACTTACTTAGCTGGCGTGCGTCCGTCAAGCGCTTGATGCGGTCGTTGTTCATTATAGTATTGCCGTTCTACGAGTGGTGGAAGCGCCCGTACTACGAGGAAACCACTTTTTTGATGAGGTTTCGGTCGGTGTAGTCTACTCGACCTCGAACGCCTAATCGAACGAAGGCAGTCCGATAGCCGATCGAATCAGTCAGAAACATTGTGTTCGAGCAGTCGGGGTTTTCACGGAGTCGGTGGAGAACGCAGCCGCTGGAACGGTGCCGTGCCGCTTGAAAATCTGGGCTTCAAGAATCTGCTTCGTGTCGAGATCGATCGCAGTATACACCCAACACAGGTCGCCGTTGACCCTGACAGCAGTTTCGTCGACCGCGACCCGCGACGGCTGCTCCGTCGACGGGTCGGGAATGTTATCAGTCGATCGATGTACCATTGGAAGATTGCTTGATGCGAGCGTTCCACGTCGAGAGCCGTAAGAACAGCTTCTGTGTCTCTGAGTGAACAATCGGTCGTGTGGAGCCGGACGGCGAACGCCCTGACGGATGTCGCCGTCCGCTCTCGCTCCTAATATTCAAAACTCTCCGTCATAGTCCTCATTGATCGGGTTTGCGAGCGTCCTAACCAAACCATTCAACGACCTGTTCATTTCTCAAACTGGCCTAACTAGACCGTGCTAATGATCCTAAGTTGTAATCTGTTTGATGATTTGTAGAATTCACCTTCCGAAGTTGTGGACAATCGGCATTGAGTATTGATATATCAACATATAGTTTATATCTTGGCCTTTGGGCGGAATTTAGCGGCTTCAGCCCCTCTTCCTCAGAAGTACTGTTGGAATGAATCCCTGTAAGCAGAGGAGTCCTTTGAGGAATCATGGATTCGAGACGAGTGAGTGGAATCTTGGGCAGAATGGTGATCTCCTCAAACGACGGATAGAGGCGGCTATTCATACATCTGTGGTGTTTTAGTGTATTTGTGAGATTCTTTATGAATCACTTTCGGTGATAGCAAGGATTATCAATATATCTGATTCATGCCAAACATCGTCCTCGAACCCGCTCTCATAGACACAAACCCCGGGGTAGAGGCCGTGATTAGGGGGTATCCCAGAGAAAGATCGTGTAGCTACAGTTCGAAGCCGACGCCCATCTCCTCGAGGACCTCAGCTACGCCCTCGGGATTTCGCTGTGCGTAAATGTAGGCAGCTTCTCTGAGGTCGAACTTTGAGACATCTTCGTCAAGCTGTTCTTGAACGTTGGCTATCAGCTGGCGTTCTCCTTCGTCGACGTGTTCCCGGACGAAGAACGTGATTCGAGACCGGTTCCACTGCGTCGACTCGCCGTTTGCCCGCCGGCGAGCGATGTACGGGATGTTCTGTGAGGGGGTTGCTGAGGTTGGACCCTCTATCTCGGGAGTTTTTTGTTCGGAGGCGTCACTGTCAGTAGGTTCTGAAACCGGCTCATCGGCCGATGCTTCCAGTTCGCCCTCGGCGCTGACTTCTGCCTCCGTTGCGGCTTCTTCTTTATCCTGGTTGTTCTCCTCTTCCTCTTCTTCATCTCCCCAGAGGTTGTTAGCACCGCTTTTCATTATTCAGACACCTCCATTGGCTCTTTCAGTGTGCCCGGTTCGGGGGGGTCTGGGGCCTCGATCCCTGATTTGGTCTCTAGGTGTCGTGCGATTCGGTCTAGCTGAGCGAGGGTTTCGATTTCGTAGTCTCGTTGTCTGCTTTTGTGATCTCGAATGTAGTTGAAGGCAGAACAGTGTTGTCGCCAAGAGCCTTCGAAGAGTGAACTTCTGACACCGATTACTTCAGGGGTATCGTATCCAAGTTCATCGACTTCTTCGATGATCTCGGTTTGGTCGTTTGTTCCCTTGAATCCGTTTGGAATCGCAGCTAAGACTCTAATATCCATCTCTAGTTCTCTACTGAGGTTGTCAACCACTTTTTTGAGTCCTGTGATGGATGCTTTGCCCTTTTCGGATGGTTCAATTGGTAACACAAGGTTTCCGGTTGCGGCGATAGCGTTGTAGAGGTGTGGCCCACTGGTCGCCGGTGGGTCGCAAATAAGCACGTCATAGTCCTTGTATAGCTCGTTTTCTCGGATGACGCGCTTGAGCTGTGTGTGTCTGGGAAAAGACTCGCCGAGATTCCCTCGAGAATCTTCTTCATCATTCAGGGCTTCGTCTAGGCGTTCTAAGACGTCGTGCTCTGGAATAACGTCAATATTCGGTTCAGGTGTCCGAATGAGGTCTTTTATCGGCCCTTTTTCTCGTTCGACCAGGTGCCTCACGAGGTGGTCTTTATTCATGTCCTCGCGATTCTCGTCGACCCCTGCAAGGCGGGAGAGCCCGCCATCTTGTGGGTCAAGTGGGATAATGAGGACCTTGAGTCCAGCGCGTGCGTGGGCTTTCGCGAGGTTGTACGCTAGTGTTGATTTGCCGACACCGCCTCCCTCTGAATAGACTGTATATGATAGCATTCATCGTTAGTAACGGATGCTTCATACAAATAACTATGTCAGACGAAGCAAGTAATTGCAACAAGTGATTGAATGTAACAAGTGACCCATATATTTGTTGTAGACACTTTTATCAACCACTTGCACCTATCAGTTGCAACAGTTATTTGCAGTAAGTACTTGCAACATGCACTTGCAATTTCTATTACAAACGCATGTCTGCACCATGTTTTAGCTGTATTTGATTGTTCTATGTGGGGATTATTACCGGTTGGATTTGGTCGTTCAAGCAGCTGTAACAATTAGATGAGACAACTGTGAATTCGCTTTTAAGTACCAGTTTATATCTCTTTGCACCGCTCCTCACTGCAAGAGTACACGGATTTCGCCGTGTGAGTCGTCTTTCCGCCACCTCCAGTCGGCATTTTGTACAGCATCGGGCCGATTTCTGATCCAGGGGACTGATGTGGTGATCGAGGAATTTTCGTTATGCTGTACTCGTGAGCTATTCGTCTGTTCGTGTGTGCCAGTGACGGTGAGTGAGTGCTTTCGGTCGCTGAATAAAACGGCGTCCACGAGGTTCAACGGCTAGCTTTAGTCAGCGTCGTGGCTTTATCACCGGTCGAGATGTAGTCTGACATTGGATACTCGGTGTGTGATAATGGATTCTGAAAAGAACCCGAATACCTCTTTAATGATAAAGTATATGCTGCTATATCATCTACAGGCTTTGGAAGTTGAGACTACAGTGGGTTTAGCGGGCCTGTGATGCGCGAATTTGGGTGATTCGGTCAGCGAAAACTCCTCCAGATCACTCTCCAAGCGGCCGTTATTGTCAAACCCCCAACTATATAGGCAGATTTTCGAGACGTCCAATAGTGTAGCCACTCAGACGGCGCGCTAACCCAGACAGAGTGTCTCCCTACCCGATTCCAGTCTCCTTCTTCAGCAGCGTGAGCGTATTATCCGCCGTTACAATCGGTGTGTGCTTGTACTCACCAGTTAGTTCGACCTGCACGAGCAGATCGACAGCTCGCCAGATCGAGTACAGCAGACAGGCGAAGGCGAAGTAGAAGAAGCGAAGCCCGAAATCCTTCGATGTCGTCGCCGTCATGAACCGTTTGATCGACCTGTACCCACTCTCGATCTCCAAGCGATAGCCGTACTCCGTGAGGTGTCCACTCCCCCGATTCGTCATGAACACCGAATATTGTCGATGGTCGTCGTACTCGGAGTCCTCTTTCCGACGGTAGATCAGCGTCGTCTCGTGCCACTCGTTGTTCCCGAGGTGGAGCTTCCAGTCGGTCTCGTATCGGTCTTGGTCGCGCTGGGGCAACCGCTTCGCCTGTGCTTTCTCGCTCGTCTGCATCCGTTTTGGGACGACGTATGAAAGTCCACGCTGGCTGACCATCTCCAAGACGCGCTGGCTGTCGAACTCCCGGTCCATCAGTATGTTATCGACGTGAACGAGGTTCTCGGCGGAGTCGAGTAGGTCTTTGACGATTTCCTTACGTGACTCACCCCGTCGAACTGGCCGAGCGTCAAGCACGAGCGGGACTCACAACATGATTGGAGTCAGCTTGGTTACGCCGGTGCAAATGCGTACAAGCGTACGATCTCGACTACTGGTCACGAGCTGCAATCACAGACATCTCTGCTACACCTCTCAGACTCTCATTTAGGAGCGTCACTAACCAAGACGGGAGAGTATTCGTCCGACAGCCGGTGTCTAACGGGCTTCCGTCGTGCGATAGACATCGCGATAGGCGCGGGGTTGACGCTGTACTCAATACGGGAGATCTCTTCCATAATGACCGGCATGGTATCCCTCGCACGGTGAGAGACGAAGCACAGGATCAACTCACACGGTTGGCTGAGCGAGATATTCCCTTCTATTCGATAGACGGAGATCACGAGCGCGATGCCGGTCGAGAAGTTCTCAAAGAGTTCGAACGAGACGGGCTTGTTACGCAGCTTAACGAAACGCCACAGCTAGTCGGTCAGGGGCTGGCCCTCTATGGTCGCGATTTCACTCCGGCTACGGGATGGGAGTCTACAAGCTGGTCACCCACTTCCCCCTCCACCGACCGGTTCGGTATCGCTGCAATTCATCAATCGATCAAGCCGATTAGCAATAGTGATTGGCCCGAGTGTACGGTCGATGATGTCGTCGCAACTGTTGGGCCTCACGTCCATGCGATCGCTGCTGGGCATCTCCACCGCACGGGTATTGATTGGAACGAGGGACTCCCCTTCGTACTCGGCGGGACCACGGAGCCCCAGCGAGCCCGTCAAGCTTCGATCAAGCCCGTAGTCGGCCTCTTCACTCAAGACGGGAATTCGCTTCGCCATCAGCGGGTTCAACTCACGCTTTAACGCTCAAGCGATTCAAACTGCTCCCAGATCGCCTCGCTGATCTGCTTCCTCCTCGATTCAATCTCATCAGGTGACCACTCAACGGCCCATGCGTCGTCGAGCGTCGTGAACACGAGTGAAACCCGGACGCTACGGCCAGTCTCCTGTTGGTTCAGCGCAATCGCATAGGCCTTCATCTGATTCTCGTAATACTCCGCGTCAGCTTCCAGTTCCTCAGGCGTGACATCACCTGTCTTGTAGTCGATAATATGGTACGCGTCAGGCGTGATGATCAGGTGATCGATGAACCCCGAGATCTCCCCGCACTCGAATTCCGCAGTAACATACAGCTCGTCGTACTGGTGCTCGACATCGACGTCCGTGGTTTGCTCGTCAACGTAGTCCATCCCGCGCTGGGCATGGGTACTCACGCGGTTTTGGAGTTCGGGTGAGAGTGGGACCGTAGCCCCCTCGTCAACAAGCGTCTGTTCCATCAGATGTGGCCAGTGAGTTTCCGGCGGCCGCAGTTCGCAGAGTCGATGCACTATCTCGCCGAATACGCTCGCGTCGACGCCGTCCGTTTCGACACCTGCTTCCTCTGTTGAACGGCTGTCCGATTCGGCCTCTCCGGTTGTTGGGTCCTCTTCACCGTGCCGATCTCCGGACTCGTCTCGCTATCGTCGGTCTCGTCGACATAGATGGTCCCCGTGTCTTCGTCGAATTGGAGTTCGCCATACTCCCTGTAGAGTGACGCAAGGTCAGTCGCCGAAAACCGAAAGCTGACATCTGGCTTGGGCGGCCGCGGCGACAGTTCAACGTCGGGGTCGATATCGGGCTCAGGTTGCACCTGTTCGGCTGGCGGTGTCGGGAGTGACACGGTGTACGCGCCGTCACCGTACGTACGCCAGACGTGGGGATCGGAATCGAGGGCAGTGCACACGTCCTCGGTGAGGAGTTCTGGGTCGTTCCATACTACGATTCCCTTGGTGAGATAGTATACTCAGCACGAAGATAGCTTTTTGAGGATCTTGTTCAAAAATTAGTAGACGTGTATGGCGGACGCACCGGATGCTGAACGGCAGGCAGCCGAGCCCGCTGCAGGAGAGGTCCTCAGCGTGTCACAGCTGAACGACCGGATCGCGTCGGTCGTCCAGGACACGCCTGCCCTCAACGGCGTCCGCTGTATTGGTGAAGTCACTGACCTCCACCAGAACAGTACGGCACTCTACTTCACCCTCACTGACGGGGACGCCGAACTCCCCTGTATGATCTGGGCGAACCGCTACCGGGAGATGGACGCCGACCTCGAGGACGGGACCGAGGTCATCCTTGAAGGCGATATCAACTACTGGACTGAGGGTGGGAAAATTGACCTCAAGCCGTGGGAGGTGATCGTCGTCGGCGACGGTGACCAAGCGGCCGCGGTCGAGCGACTGCGCAGCGAGCTCAAAGAGCGTGGCTGGTTCGACGACGAGCAGAAACAGCGCCCGCCGGCGTTCCCAGAGCGGGTCGGTGTCGTGACCTCACTTCGAGGGGATGCTCGGTACGACATCCAGAGCGCGATCCACGAGCAGGACCCCACCGTCGACACCCTGGTGAAGGATGCGACCGTCCAGGGGTCGAACGCGCCGACGTCCATCGCGAACGGCATCCACCATCTCGACCGCTCGGAGGACGTCGACGCCATCATCGTCGGTCGGGGCGGTGGGAGCGATTCGAACCTCCAAGCCTTCAACACCGAACGGGTCGCGGAGGCGATCTTCACTGCGAACACGCCGATCGTGACCGCTATCGGCCATACTGACGACCGGCTGATCGCGGACCGAGTGGCGGATATGGCCGCGATCACACCGACAGCGGCCGGCGAGTACATCGCGAAGTCTCGGAATGACTTCCTTGCTAGTGACATTGACCCGCTTGAGCAACAGCTTGAGGCCGCGTACGAGACCTTTGAACAGGAGCACGAACACGAACAAGAACTGGCCGAGGCAGTCGAAGAAGCGACCGCGCCTGAGGGTCTGTCACCAGTTTACTACAAGGCCGCAATTGTCGTGCTGCTAGTGCTGTTGCTGCTCATTACCGCACTCTGGCTGGGGGTGATCTAAGCGATGGCGAAAGACTCGGACATCAGGAGTCGGATGAACCGCATCGAAGAGATTATCGATCAACTCGACGCGGATGAGGTTTCACTTGATGGGGGGAATGAGCTGTACGAGGAAGGGCAGGAGTTGCTGACTGAAATACGTGAGCGACTCCACGAAGGCCAAGGCGAGGTCATCGAGATCGAATGAGGAACGGGGGGCAGTATCGACTGTCCCTTTGTGTTAACCAACACCTTCCCGCTGTCCATGAAAATTGTTGGTTAAGTTCGCTGACCACTGCTACCCTTCAGGCTTAACTGCAATGTCCTCCCATCTCGAACCGTCCGACGGGAGTTCCAATGTTCCATGAGACGGTTCTGATATTTGGCGTCTACCTACTCGCGTGTGGGATGGCGTGGCTCCTCCACGAGTCCGCACACTACGCCGTCCACAGGCTCTATGCGGAATCGGTCTCGTTCGGTGTCAATCGACGGGGCCCATACGTCGACGCCGTTTACGCCCCGTCTGCTCCGACAGTCGCTATCCGACTCGGTTCGATCGCACCGACCCTCCTCTATACCCCCATTGTCGTATTTGGAATCGTAGCCTATCTATCGTCGAATCCAGTTCCACAGCTGGATCCAGTTGGGTGGTCGCTTGTCGCCGTTCCTCTCGTGATTTTGACTTTTCCGACTGGTGCTGATATCCAAGCGTGTCTCAACGCCTCAAAATAGCGTTTCTTAACGTGTATTCGGTCTGCGTCAGACAAACACTTCATTAGTTACATAGTCAGATTTTAAGAAAGTCATTGGCCGTCAGTATTTAATAGATAAGGCGCAAGTATGTGCAAATGTATCATGGCACAAGCCAGTCCCCGCAGTACCCACCGTGAACCTGATACGGACGAGCGGTCCTCCGTGTCAATTGAAGCGTGGTTGGAGGCGGTCAGTAGAGAACTGGATCCCGCCGAGTGCGAGGACCTCTCCGAACTCGGCATCTACTCGATCCATGAACACAGCAGCGCCCGCACGATCACCCTTCCCGAGGATGCGGACGAGTTTGAGGACGCGACGACGGTAAAGCAGTACTATTTCGAGGGCGAGGATTGCCCGCTTCTCATCGTTGCTCCGCTGCAGGTCTAAGTCGCCCTGTGGGTCGTAGATCAGCAGTCGGTGTCGTCTTCTTTGTGGTCGGAATAGAACTGGATGAGGTACTGGAATCGACCTGTATCACTCGTGAATGAATCGAGTTCTTCCTGTAACCACTCGTATTTGTCCTGCGGGATTCGCATATTGATTCGGGCCACATCGTCGCTAACATCCGAGCCGGAGTTGCTGGCGCTGGTCGCTGTGTCTGCGTCTGACATTAGTTCGACCCAAGCTATGCGGTCGCATATATCCCAGTAGAATGAGAACTTCTCTAGAGAACTTGGAGAACTTTGAAGATCTACAAACTCATTCAAATTTTCTGACCTCTTTTGGTCGTGCTATCCTTTCCCACAAACGATGTGTGCTAAGGTCCCCTCCGGCGAGACGCCGGCCAGTACTGAGGAATCGACGTCCGTCATTCGGATCATCCACAGGTCCATCGGCCCGATTCTGCTGGCGCTCCTCCCGCTGATCCTGTTCGTGGGGACGGCGGCCGCCCAGTCGGATCCAGGGAGCGCATTCTGCGACTCGAACATGGCCGACACCATCCAGAACATCTTCACCATCATCCAGTTCGGCGGGCCGCTCATCGGCGGCGTCCTCGCGCTCGGCGCGACGGTGGCAATCCCGTTCACCCGTCGTTCGGACTGGAAGAAGGAGATGAAGTCCGTCCGGAATCAGGGCCTGCTCTGGGGCGTGATCGTTGCGCCGCTCGGGACGGAGATCGTCCAGTTCATTCTGAACAACATCGTGGTCGGTGGCACGAGTTGTGGATTCTAACCACGCACAAGGATTCGCACTCGTCATGACCGCCGTCCTCGTCGCATCGACAGCTGTCGTGCCAGTGGGCGCACACCCCCCGAACAGTACGGACCACGGCGTCCCGGAGGAGACCTTTCACAAACTGTGGTCGGGGGATCAGGACGGCGCGGCCGACGGTGCGAATCTGAGTAACGAGTCGGCGGTCGAGCAGCTGGGCGAAGGGACCGATGTCCCATTTGACTCACCGCCACAGGCCGTCGAGCAATGGAACCGGGGCGATCACCAAGAGTTCCCCGCGACCAACAGCTCGGTGTCGATCCACCCGCCCGATGCGGACCTTTCCAGCGGACGATTCATCAAGGAGGCCTACGGTGAGGTGTTCGCCGCCCAACCCTCCACGCGAGCACGCCTCTCGTCGTCTAGGCAGCCGCTCTACGTCGCTCCAAACGGGACGCTCCGCGGAACTGTTGACTACCGAGTGACAGTACCGCGAGACGACACCTCTGGCGATCGTCGCGTTTACTGGAGTCTCGAGAGCCACCAAGTCGAGGAGACGAAACTACTCGTCGACGGTGATGAGGAGACAACGGCTGGCGGCTCTCACACGCCGGCGCTGTCGTACTCGTTGGACGGCTACGCTGGCGAGGACCACCAACTCACGCTCCAGGCAAACATCTCGGTCCGGCTCCGGAAGGAGGTCGAAGTCTGTACCGCCCACAACGACGAGGGCGACTGCACCAACTGGGAGAGTTCCGTTTCATACCCCACGGAGAACGTCTCGGTAACCGATTCCATCGAGGTTACGAAGTACGATCTCGCTGTTTCCGGGTTCATCGCCGAGTATCCCAATGGCGATCTCGGCCTTGTCGTCTACAAGAACCAGCCGTGGCTCGGTTACCAGTTGCCCAACGGTGACGTCCGGGGTGTCTGGCGGTTCTACTCGGCTCGGGACAAAGACTGGGATACGCTGGTCTACAGCTCGGACGATGGAGAGCGAACCGCGCACTCGCCGCTACATCCGCTCCAGGTAAACGCCTACCCTATCGAGACAGGCCCGACCCCGTCGCCCCGGAGGAACGTGACGATACTGGACGTGTACGGCACGTCGACGTCGCCGCCGACGCTCCCGTCGAATGTTCACTTGGACGTCCTCACGGAACCGTACAAGGCCAGCTACGGCATCGCAACACGCGCCACGACCGACGACCGACCCGAAACCGTCCGCGCGTGGGGACTCGTCAGAGGAGTCGTGGCAGAACGGCCAGCAGATGAGTTCGCTCGGATCCAGATCTACGAGAGCAATCTCACTCTGGAAGTAGTGAATCAGACCGAAGACAGTGTCACCGTCCGAGTCACCCTCCAGAACGCGGATACTGGCGCCCCAATTAACACCGACGAACGGGACAGGTACGTCGTCGTCGACGGACAGCGGTTGAATACGACCGGCAACGGAACCGTCACGACAACGCTTGAACGACCTCCTGGCGGGGTGTCGGCGCGATATGAACCCGGCCACTGGTGGCTCAATCCCCCCGGCTACACCGGCGATTCGGATACTGTCCTGCTGCAGGGGACGGTACTCCAAATCCTATCGACGCTGTTCCGAATCGGCGTCCCTGTCTCGCTGTTCCTCTTAGCGGTCTTCTTTGTCGACCGCATCACTGGCTGGCGGATTTGGCCCCCATGGAGGTCACTATAATGTCCAGAAACAATCCTACACCCCACGACCGAGAGCCGGACCGATCCATTAGCCGACGCCGTCTCATAGCCTGGTCTACTACAGCTCTCTTATCCGGCGTCGCCGGGTGTTCAGGGACAAACAACCCCAGCAATGGGACGGAATCGTCCACAGGTTCACCGTCACCATCAGCTGATTCCGTGTTCCAGGGGGTCGAATTCTCGGGTCCCAACCTTGTCGTGAGCCTAGCTGAGGATCACGATGTCGACCGTCTCAATTTGATTGCCCCGGACGAAAGCACATTTGAACAGGCTACCGTTGCGGAAGGGGCGAGTCAGGTTGAGATGCAAATCGTTTCCAAGACAGGTGGAACGTACTCAGCCGGCGAGTATGACTTAGTTGCCGTCATCGGCGAATCCTCTGAGTCGATGACTGTTGAGCTACAACCTGAACTTCAGGTCGTTGAGGTGGAACCTGAGGTTGACGAGGACGACGGTTACAGCAGTGGTCGACTGTTTGTGACCGTCGAAAACGTTGGAACTGGGCCAACATGGGTGTACAATATTGGATTCCGGAACGCACCATACCGCAATGCCCCGGATGTTATCGAGGGAGACGACGTTGCCGATACAACGTTTGAACAGCCCGAAGATCCCGACAAGGAATTCCTGAGCCCTGAGACAGAACGGACCTTCCTGAAACGACGTGGTGTTCTGGTTATAGATGATAACGACGATGTCTCATGTGAGGGAGATACTGCAGAACTGACCGTCGTCGTCCAAACGCCACACGGAGATATCGAGCAGCCCATCCGAGCACAGCTCTCGGGTGGGTATCACATAGACGATCAGGGTGCGATTCAACATCCCTGTAGGGAGGTCCAGATCGAACTAGTAGACGGAGGTGAGCAGAATGCGTAGTAATTTGAGACGAGGTCTTCGGGCTGTAGTGGCCCTTTCAGGCATTCTGCTCACAGGAACTTCCCCAGCGTTAGCACAAAGTGACGATAGTGGCGACGGCGGGGCTCTCGGCGATATAATCATTGATGCCATCCAAGAGTTGCTTGAAATCCTCTTCAGCCCTATCGAGTCTGTCATAGAAAGCCATGGAGACGCTGTCCTGCGAGCTGTCGTTGGAACCCCTCACCCGGATGCTGTATTCAGTCAACCGACCAACGGTGCATGGCCAGGGATTTACGAATACTACTGGCAGATGATCCTCCCGCTTACGCTCTCACTATATGGGCTCTCAATCGGTCTAGTCATCTTCCTCGAGTCCACCAGCCACCTGTTCAACGGCTACCATCGGTCGAAGCTGAAAAAGCGGGCTTTCTCCGGTCTTCTTGGCATCCTATCCTGGTGGTGGATTGCCGCGTTATCGATGCAGTTTATGGACGCTCTGGCAGGTTTCCTCGTTCCATCAGTTTCGGAGATCTCCCTGTTCCAGACGCTGTCGTTCACCGGAATGGGCGTCCTCGGTACGGTCGTTGCTCTATCGACGAACTTCATCTTGTTCGTCCTGATCGGACTCATCTACCTCACAAGGCAGCTCGCTCTCTACCTGTTTGTGTTTCTCATGCCGTTGCTTATCGTCTTCTGGATTCCCGGTGTGGGGCCGTTTTCGTTGGTTTCGAAATTCATGAAGAAGCTAGCGGGTTTCTACGTCCCCTTCCTGTTTATGACGGTCCCGGTCGCACTACTGTTCCGACTCGGTGATATCCTGGGTACGAGCTTCGGCCTCTCTGCCGGCGAGTTCGGAGCGTGGCTGACAGCGCTCATCATCCCGCTGGTTGCCGTGGCGTCGCCATTCATCCTCTTCTGGCAGGCAGGGGCCCTGTTCTTCATCGCCGATCGGGCGGCCCGGCACGTCTCGGCACAGAAGGCTCGTGGGCGGCTGTCGAGAGGTCGGGAACGGGTACAGTCGGCAACGCAGGGTGGGAAGAACTTCGTCCGGGGAGTACGCGACGAACCGGCCGTCAAGAGCGGCGGGCAGTACGTATTGGACTCCGGTGACTCCAGAGCGCACGCTACCGGCCAACGGCTCAACACGACCGGCTCCCGTCTTCGCGACGCGATTACGGACGGCGGCGAAGGCGGCGGCCGAGGCGGCTCTGGTGGTGACGGTAGTGGGTCCACCGCCAATGCCGGCTCTAGTGAGGACGGCGGCAAGGACGAGAGCGGAGAGTTCGAACGAGACGACGCTTTCCGTGATCCGCAACGCCAGAGTCGGGATCGAGAGTCGAGAGACGACCCTCCGCGATACATTCACTAATCCATGAGCTCCGCAACTGACCCCGCGAAACGAATTCCGAAGTCGCTCGGTACCGACACCCAGTTCCTCGGGAAGTACTCGCTGACGGATCTCGCGGTCGCAGGGCTTCCCGGCGTCCTGGTGGTCCTAGTGACGCAGGTCGTCATCCCACCGTCACTCACCGTTCGCGGCATCCCGGTATCCGCACTGACCATCCCGGTCGCAGCAATTGCGATCGCCTTCGGCGGCCTGTTCGTCTACCTCACGCCTGGGTATACCAACAGCCTCGACTGGCTCGGAACGTTCGTGGGGTTCCATCGCAGCGACACGGAGATTGCCCACGAGGACGCGAAGGAGTACACCCACGTCGAACGAGTGTATCCGCGACACGACGCCATCGAGCGGACCGACCGGGCTCTTGTGGGCGCAGTACAGGTGTCACCGCCGACGATGGCGCTGGCGACCGACGAGGAATGGGAACAGAAGACGGAGGCCTTCCAAGACTTCGTCAATACGACCGTCGAGTTCCCGATTCAGATCTATTCCACAACGCAGTCGTTCCCTGCCGACGAGTACGTTGGGCGGTACGAGGACCGATTGAGCGACCCGGACGTCAAATCCAATGAGAAACTGCAGGCGCTCATCGAGCACTACGTCGACTGGTACGACCGGGAGCTGGCACAGCGCCAGATGACCATCCGTGACCACTATGTCCTCATCCCGGTCCGACCTGAGGAGGTCCGGTACGAACGGGCCAGCCTGCTCGAAAAGCTCGCTGGGATCCCCGTGCTGGGTATCCTTATCCAGATCGTCACGGCGCCGCCGGAGGAGGAAGAGCGCGCTGCGATGCTCGAGGAATTGGACGAGCGGCGCCGACGGGTCGAGCGAGGCCTCCGTGGTATCGAAGGGTGTGATACGCACCCCGTCGATGCGGCCGAGCTCACCCGTCTTATCGCGGAGTATTGGACCGGCACGGAGATCGAGTACGGCAACCCTGACCAGGTGCTTCGCACCTCCCCCGTCATCACCAACTCATGATTCGTAACCTGCTCCCCTTCACCGGCTCGAACAGTTCGGAAGCCAACGATGACGATGAGGTGACTGCAGACGAGACGCCTGACGAGCAGGACGCAGACGGTG
>Ga0207732_100297_pt1 | contig 19030 bp, 18 predicted proteins | sample A23P1SouthBayCA_FD_187733 | JGI IMG/M metagenome (GOLD analysis project Ga0207732, IMG submission 187733) | Aerobic enrichment media microbial communities from Eden Landing Ponds, California, USA - A23 P3 (4) (SPAdes) | ecosystem: Environmental > Aquatic > Marine > Unclassified | place...
TACGACGCGCTCTACGAGACCGCGCCCGAGCAGGCCCGCCAGTACGTCCAGCGTGAGAACGGTGAGTACGAGGCGCTGCGGCTGACGGCCTCGCTCCGGGGCGGCGCCTCGGGGTCGGCGGTCACGACCCAGATGGACGCCGTCGAGTCGGCCGTCGCCGGCGGCGACGTGACCGTCACCGCGACGGGTCGGCCGATCGTCAACGAGATCGTCCAGTCGGACCTGCTCACCACGGTCGTCGAGAGCCTGATCATCACGCTCGTCGTCTCCTTCGTCTTCCTGATGGTGGTCTATCGGGTCGCGGAGGGGTCGGCGACACTGGGACTCGTGACGCTGCTCCCCGTGGTGTTCAACGTCTCGTGGATCCTCGGGACGATGTACCTGCTCGACATCCCGTTCAACGTGCTGACGGGGATGATCACCAGCCTGACCATCGGGCTCGGCGTGGCCTACAGCATCCACCTCAGCGAGCGGTTCAGTCTCGAACTCGACCGACAGAGGTCGGGCAGCGAGGCGATGCACACCGCCGTCACCGGGACGGGCGGCGCGCTGCTGGGGTCGGCGGCGACGACCGTCGGCGGCTTCGGCGTCCTCGTCTTCGCCATCCTGCCGCCGCTCCAGCAGTTCGGCTTCATCACCGGGCTCACGATCGTCTACGCGTTCCTCGCGAGCGTGTTCGTCCTCCCGAGCCTGCTCGCGGTGTGGAGCCGCCACTTCGGACCCGCAGGCGCCTTCGACGCCACCGGGGACGACGACGGGCCCGACGGCGATGCACTGACTGCGGATCCGATCGGCGGCGGCGCGAACGGTCAGTCGCCGGCGGACAGCCGATCGGTGGGAAGCGGCGACGGCGTCGCGACCGGTGGGGCGGCCGACGCGTCCTCGGTATCGAGCGCGGCGACCGCTGGCGCGGCTCCGACGGCCGGCGCCCGGACGGACGACGCGGTGCCGTACGCAACCCGCTCCGTCGAGCCGACCAGGGTCTATCCCGGCGGAACCGCGCGCGTGACGGTCGCGATCCCGTCGGCCTCGGGACGGGTCGTCCTCCGCGAGGCCCCCTCGATGGGGTCGGTCACGCTCGACCGCGTCTCGCCCGACCCCGTCGAGCGGGTCGCATCCGACGGACGGGTGTACGCCGTCTGGGAACTCGACGCCGGGGACAGCGAGCGCGCGGAACTCGAGTACACCCTGGCCGTCCCGTCGGGGCTGGCCGACGGCGAGACCGTCGCGTTCGACGGCGAGTTGCTCCTGCCGGACCACGTCGTCCCGGTGGCCGGCCCGGACGCGGCGCCGGTCACGACGGACGTTGCCGGGGCGATCCTCGCCGACGGTCCCGTCGAGGAGCGCGACCTGACCGACGCGGGTCGCCACCTCGCGGACGGTCGGCTCTCGGTCGACGGGTTCGAGCGCGTCACGCACGCGTGGCTCGACGAGCACGCCAGCGACGGACCGCCGGACGGATCGACCGCGACCGGCTCGGACGCGAGCGACTCCCGGGGGGACCGCCGCGCAGACGAGCGGCGGACCGAGGGTGACGATGACTGACGACGGCGAGGCCGAGGCGATCGAGGCGCTCCAGCGCCTCGGGCTCTCGAAGTACGAGGCGGGGGTGTTCGTCGCCCTCGAACGCCTGGGGACCGGGACCGCCCGGGACGTCGACCGGATGACCGACGTGCCCCGATCGCAGGTGTACGGCGCCGCCGAGAACTTAGAAGAGCGCGGCCTCGTCGAGGTCCAGCAGTCCACTCCGATCCAGTACCGGGCGGTCCCGCTGGAGGAGGCTCGCGAGACGCTCGTCGAGCGCTTCGAGCGCGAGCAGGACCGCGCCTTCGAGTACCTCGAACGCGCTCGGAGCGGGGCGGACCACGAGGACGAACACCAGGAAGGGGTCTGGACGGTCCACGGCCGCGACAACGTCTCTTCGCGAGTCCGCCAGATCGTCGCCGACGCCGAGGAGCGCGTCCTCTACGCGGGCGGGCCGGAGTTGCTCGACGAGGACGTCGCCGCGGCCCTGCGCGAACGTGCCGACGACGTCGACGTGTGGGTCTGCAGCGCGGCCGTCGACGACCCCGAACTCGTCGAGGGGTTCGCCGATTCGGCGGTGACGCTCGCGCCGTTCCCCGACGACCCGACCGACGACGGCGCCGGCCGGCTGCTCGCCGTCGACGGCCACACGATCCTGCTCAGCGTCCTCGGCGGCGAGGAACTGCCCGGCGTCCGCACGGAGACCGCCATCTGGAGCGCCGACACGGGCATCGCGACGGTGCTGCTGGAGCTGTTGCGAAGCCACATCGTCGACGACATCGACGCAGAACTGTAGCGCCGGTCACCCCCGCGACCGGTGCGGTCGTCGTTCGGGTGCGCTGCGGGTGCGGTCCGCGAGCGCGGTTCGCCGTCCGGAGTGCTACTGCATCCCGGTGAGTTTCGCGACGTAGACGAGGCTGAGCATGTGGTCGTCCACGTCCAGGTCGTTGCCCTCGTTCGAGCCGTTCTCGTCGATCCCCAGGAGGTAGTCGTTGAGCTGACCGGCCACGTCCTCGGTGATCCAGTCGATCGACTCGTAGTACCCCAGCGCGTCGGCCGCCCCTTTGTAGCCGGCGTGCATCAGCAGGAACTCCAGCCACTCGAAGACGACGAACTCCGCGGCGTAGGTGTCCGGGACGCTCCGCAGATACGGCTTTTCGAGGTCGTCCTGGCCGCCGACCAGCGGCAGGAGTTCGCGATACAGCCCGGCGCGGAACGAGTCACCGGCGGACATGCTCGCGTCGCCCATCTCGTCGAGGGGGCCCCACTCCGAGTCGGCGGGGTCGTCCGGCCGGCGGTCCTCGGGCCGGCCGTCGCCCGACCGCGGGTCGTCGAGATCGTCGCGCTTGCGCGCCATCTCGCGCAACTCGTTGAGGTCGTAGTCCCGGGGGTTGATCGTCATCGATACTGATTCTATTCCGCCCCGTCCTGATAAATCTTGCACACGGTCAGACGCCCGTCTGACGGAGTCTCGGCCGCGTTCGACCCGCTCGCGTCTCGTCGCCGGCGGGTGAGCGCTGCGCCGTCGTCCGTGGCCGACTCGCGAGCGGCCGGACGTCGTCGGCCGATTTCAACGTTTGATAGCCCGGCGCGTACTTTTATACGCCGGTACGGCCGACATCGGACCAACGTGGCGACGAGTACCGGACCGGCGCGCATCTGCGTGACCAACGCGAAGGGCGGGACCGGCAAGACGACGGTCGCGATCAACGTCGCGGGGGCGCTCTCCGAGCGCGGCCGGGACGTGCTGTTCGTCGACCTGGACCCGCAGGGTAACGCGACCGAGGGCCTGGGGCTGCTCGAGGAGTACGACGCGGCGCCGCCGACGCTGTTCGACGTGCTGACCGACGGCGCCCAGCGCGACCGCATGGCCGACCTCGTGGTCGACCACCCCGAGATGGACGTGGTCCCGAGCAACATCGACATGCTTCAGGCCGAGCGCGAACTGACCATCGCGGATCTGGTGGCCCGCGCGACCGAGGGGGACGTGGACATCGACCCCGCGGCGCTGTCGGCGCTGGCGGTCAACGTCACGCCGGACACCGTCGCCGGCGGCCACGCCCTGGACACCCTCGACGAGGCGCTCGGACACGTCGAAGACGACTACGACTACGTCGTCGTCGACTCGCCGCCGTTCTACGGCAAGCTCACCGACACGGGAATCTACGCCACCCGGAACATCCTCGTCCCGGCGCTGACGGAGGCGACCTCCGAGCGGGCCATCGAACTCCTCATCGACCAGATGGCCGCGCTGGAGGGCCAGACGGGCATCGACGTCGACACGCTCGGCGTCGTGGCGAACCGCGTCGAGACCACGGGCGAGGACGAGACGATGCTGGAGTGGTTCGAGGCGGTCTTCGCCGACGACCCCGTCTGGGAGGTCCGCAAGCGCGTGGCGCTCCAGCGGGCGTTCTCGGCGGGCGAGTCCATCTTCGCCTACGACCCGTCGGTCGACATGGCCGACGTGTTCCTCGACATCGCGGCGGATCTCGACCGGCAGTTCGGCTACGCGGAGGTACCTGCATGACCGACGACGAACGCATGGATCGGGCCCGGCGCATCCGCGAGATGCGCGAGGGCGCCCGACCGGACGACGAGGCACAGGGCGACGACCACTCCGAGGCGGACGACGACCACTCCGCCGAAGCGGACGACGACTCCGCCGACGCACCGGCCGACCGCTCGGGGGACGCGGACCCCGAGGAGCCAGCGGCGACCGACGCCGCGACCGACGAACCGACCGTCGACGAGTCCACCGAGCCGGCGGAGACGAGTGAGACAGATCCCGACGGCGGCTCCGACGAGTCCACCGAGCCAGGCGACGAGGATTCGGCGGGAGCCGCGGACGAAGACTCGACGGGAGCCACGGACGAAGAATCGAACGGAGTAACGGACGATGAATCGACCGGGACCACGGACGCCCCCGTCTCCGACGAGGCCGCCGAGGCCGTCGCGAACTTGGATATCGACGAGCAAGCGGTCGGCGGTGGTGGCGACGCCGACGACGGCGACGGCACCATCCACATCCCCGGCGCCGACGTGGGCGACGTGGACGTCGACGTCGAGGAGATGGCCCGTCAGGCGGGGCTGAGTTCCGCCGATTCCGCCGCTGGCGGCGGCGAACCGGCCGACGACACGGAGGCCGCAGAGATGGGCATCGGCGCGGCGGGCCGGGCCGCGGCGGCGGAGACCGAGACCGGCGAGGAGACCCGGGTGCTGGAGTTCGCGCTGGGCGACGAGCAGTACTGTCTCGACATCGAGTACGTCGAGGAGATCGTCAAGCGCGAGACGGTGACGCGGGTCCCGAACACGCCCGACTGCGTCGAGGGCGTCGTCGACCTGCGCGGGCAGATCACGACCATCCTCGACCCGAAGGTCCTGCTCGACATCGACGAGGCGGGGAGCAAAGACCTCATCGTCGTCTTCGACCCGGAGGCGTTCGACGACCAGGGCGCCGTCGGCTGGGTCGTCGACGACGTGAACCAGGTGACCCCGATCACCGAGGAGGAGGTCAACGACTCGCCCGTCGACCAGGACCACATCAACGGCGTCGTCGACCGCGACGACGGGTTCGTCATCTGGACGACGCCCGAACTCGATCTGGACGAAGTGGCCGGGTAGTCGGCGGTCGTCCCGGTCAGCGGTCGTCGTCGACCGCGAGTTCGCCCGTCTCTCCGTCTCCGTCCGGTTCCTCCGTTTCTTCCTCACCCTCGGGCCACCCGACTTCCTCCCGGACGAGGTCGGCCGCGTTCTCGACGGCGCCGACGCTGGAGAGGTAGCCGGCGCCGACGGTGGTCTTCAGCGCCTTCGCCGACTTGCCCCTGAGAACCGTCGGGCCGACCTGCGCGACGGCGCCGTCGCCGATGCTGACGAGCCAGCCGAGCGAGTCGAAGCGGTAGCCGTCGAGACGAGGTTCGAAGCCCCCTTCGCCGGACAGTTCGTGGTCGACGAGTCGCCCGATGTTGTCGGCGGCGACGCCGGCCTCGCGGATGGCGGCCTGGGCGCTGGCGGGGACGGCCTCGCCGTCGGTGTCGACGACCCGGCCGGCGTCGCCGACGACGAAGGTGCCGTTCTCGTAGCGCAGGTCGCCGCGGACGACCGGTCGCTCCCCGCGGAGGGCGTCCGGCCCGCGGATACCGCCCGTCCAGACGAACTGGTCGTAGTCCATCGCGGTGCCGTCGTCGAACGCGATCGCCTCGTCGTCCGCGCTCGCGACGGTGCGCCCGGTCTCGACGCGCACGTCGCGGGCGTCGAGTTCCTCGCGGACGGCGCGCTGAAAGTTCTCGGGGAAGTTCGGCGCCACGCTGTCCGCCTGTTCGAGGAGGACCACCTCGACGGCGTCGCGGCCCCCCTCGTCGCGGGCGAGCGCGGCGAGTTCGCCGGCGACCTGCACGCCCGACAGACCCGCACCGCCGACGACGACGCGGGCCGGGTCGGCGGCCGTCGCCTCGGCCGCGGCGCCGAGGAAGTCCGCGCGGACCGCCTCGGCGTCGGCGAGGCGTTTGAGCGGCGTGGCGTGGTCCGCGACGCCGCCGAGGTCGTAGTAGTTCGTCTCGGCGCCGAGACAGACCGCGCCGACGTCGTAGGACAGCTCCGCGGTCCCGTCCTCGCCCGTTCCGCCCTCGTCGAGCGTGGCGACGCCCGCGTCGGTGTCGACGTCGGTGACGGTCGCCTCGCGGACGGTCGCGCGGTCGAGCACCTCGTCGAGGTCGACGGCGATCTCCTCGGCCAGGTCGGGGTGGCGGACGACGCGGTGGAGTTCGTGCTGGACGAGGTGGCTGGCGTCCTCGTCGACGACGACGAGATCCACCGCTTCGGGAAGCGACGATTCGAGCTCGCGGGCGAGGGTCAGGCCGGCGTATCCGGCGCCGAAGACGGCGACGCGCATGGTGGAACTGTGGACCGAATCGAGAAAAGCCCACTGACGGCGGCCCGACAGCAGGATGTGCGTCTCCGGTGGCCGAGCACAGCCGGGCGGTTTGAAATACCGTCACGGTGAACGTTCGAGTATGTACGAGACGATCCTGGTTCCGACCGACGGCAGCGCACACGCCGAGCGAGCGGCCCGCCACGCCGTCTCGCTGGCCGAAGCGTTCGGGGCGACCGTGACGATGCTCGGCGTCGCAGACGTGGGGGGCGCCGCCGGGCCGTTCGACGCCGGCGGCGTCTCCGGAGAGTTCCGCGAGCGGGTCCGGGGCGAGTCTGAGTCGGTGGTCGAAGCCGCGGCGGCGCTGGTCGACGACCGCGCGCCGGTGGAGACGGCCGTCGTCGAGGGCGACCCCGCGGAGGCCATCGTCGACTACGCCGACGAGGGCGAGTTCGACGCCATCGCGATGGGGACCCACGGTCGGCGCGGGCTCTCGCGGCTCGTCTTCGGGAGCGTCGCGCGATACGTGGTCAGGCACACGACGCGGCCGGTCCTGACCGCCCGCGAGACCGACGCCGACCCCGTCACCGAGTACGACGACGTGCTGGTGCCCACGGACGGGAGCGACGCGGCCGAGGCGGCGGTCGACCACGGGATCGCCGTCGCCGACGCCTTCGACGCGACGCTGCACGCCTTCCACGTCGTCGACCTGAGCGCGATGACGACCGGGTCCGGCGTCGAGCCGCCGACCCAGCAGCTGGAGCGGTACACGGAGGCGGGCGAGGCGGCCGTCGACGCCGTCGCCGACCGGGCTCGCGAGGCGGGTCTCGACGCGGTGACGAGCGTCGAGCACGGGTTCCCCTCTGCGGACCTGCTGGACTACGTCGACGAAGCGGGGGTCGACCTCGTGGCGATGGGGACCCACGGCCGGACGGGGATCGACCGCGTCCTCCTCGGGAGCACGACCGAGCGGATCCTCTCCCGGTCGCCGGTTCCCGTGCTGGCCGTCCATCCCGACGACACCGAATGACAGTCCGGCAACCGACCACTTACCCGTCTGGAGGTCTCCGATCGGCTAGATGCCGGACGAGGAGTTCCCGCGGTCGGGCCCGGACGGGCGCGGCGACCGGTCCGTCGTCGACTGCGAGGCCTGCCAGTCGGTGATCGACGACGAGAGCGACCGGACCGTCTCCTTTCTGCTGCTCGACCACCTCACGATCCCGGTCCGGAGCTGCGAGACGCACCTGGACCGCTTCTCGACGATCTGCGGGCTGACCACCGAGGACTCCGCCCGCGTGCTCGACCACTACCCGGCGGGCGGCGTCGCCTGCCCCGCCTGCCGGAACGCCCGCTACGACACGAGTCGCCCGATGGTCGCCGTCGACGGCGGGATGGTCGTCATCACCGCCTGTCCGGACCACCAGTCGCAGATCCTCCAGCGGTTCGACACCGGTCTGGAGACCCACCAGCAGCTGACGGCCACGCTCGACGGCCACGAAACGCCCTGAGACCGACGCGGTCTCACCGGCGCACCTGTCATTGAAACGGGTGGCGCTCCTACCGGGGATATGTACGAGTCCATCCTCGTCCCCACCGACGGGAGTCCGACGGCCGATCTCGCCGCGGACCACGCGCTCGCGCTGGCCGAGGCGTTCGACGCGTCCGTGACTGTCCTCGGCGTCGTCGACGCGAGCGAAGCGGCGGGAGCGTTCGACGCCGGCGGGGTCGACGACGAGTACCTCGACGGGCTGGAGACCGAGGCACGGCGGTCCGTCGATCCCGTGATCGAGCGGGCGGAGGGGCGAGTTTCCGTCGACGCGGCGGTCGTCGAAGGCGACCCCGCCGAGACCATCGTCGACCGCGCGACCGACCACGACCTCGTCGTCCTGGGGACCCACGGGCGGTCGGCCGTCGGCCGCGTGCTCGCGGGAAGCACGAGCGCGCAGGTCGTCCGGGAGTCGCCGGTCCCGGTCGTCACGGTCGGGGGCGACGACACCGAGCCCGCGAGCGGCTACGACGACGTGCTGATACCGACCGACGGGAGCGACGCGGCCGAGGTCGCTGTCGACCACGGGATCGCCGTCGCCGACGCCTTCGACGCGACGCTACACACCGCCTACGTCGTCGACGTGGGTGCGCTCGCCGGTGGGGCGGGCGTCACAGTCGGCGGTGGCGCCCCGGGGACGACCGGTGCGGCCGGTAGCGACCTGTTGAAGCCCATGATCCAGAACGGTGAGGAGGCGACCCAGCGCGTCGCCGACCGCGCCCGGGACGCGGGGCTGGAAGTCGCGATGGACGTGCTGGAGGGGTCGCCGGGCTCGACGCTAGTCAACTACGTCGAGGAGGAAGACATCGACTTCGTGGCGATGGGCACCCACGGCCACACCGGTCTCGACCGGGTGCTCCTGGGGAGTACCACCGAGCGGACGGTCCGCAACGTCTCCGTGCCCGTGCTGTCCGTGCGGGCGATCGAAGCGGGCGCCGGGGAGTGAGCGCTCGCCGACTCAGAACAGCGCCTCGCTCTCGTCGAGGATCCGGGCGGGGCCGCCGACCTCCCAGACGCGGGTGTCGACGCCGCAGTCGGCGACGACTTCCTCGACGCGCCCGGCGTGCTCGGCGGTCGTGTTGACGTAGACGCTCGCGCCGGTGTCGACGGAGAAGTAGACGGGCACGCCCTCCTCGCGGAGTTCGCGGACGGCGTTGAAGATCTCGATGGTCCGGGGCTGCCAGTACACCCAGCCCGAGGGACCGGTCATCGTCGTCGCCGCGAGCGACAGCGAGTCGTGCTCGGCGCGCTCGAAGGCGGCGTCGAAGTCGCCGTCGCGGAGTTCGCCGCGCATCTTCGCGATCTGGCCGTGGATGTGGGCCATCCGCCCCTCGAACATGTGGCTCTCGGCGGCCTCGGCGTGGGCCGAGTCGGTCTCCTTGTAGCTCGGGACCATCCCGGCGACGACGCGAACGTCGTCCTCCAGTTCGTCGGCCACGTCGATGCGCTCGGAGCGACAGTCCTCGTCGTCCGTGCCGGTGCGCAGGTGCGAGTAGGCGCCCGTGACCGCGCGGGCGGCCGAAGCGGACCCGCGGCGGGCGATCGCCGAGACCTCGGGCCGCGAGAGGTCCAGCCCCGCGGCCTCGGAGAGGGCCATCGCGGCCGCCGCGAACCCGGAGGCCGAGGAGCCGAAGCCGATGTTCGTCGGGAAGGAGTTCTCGGAGACGAAGCGGACGCGGTGGTCGACGCCGGCGCGGTCGCGCACCTCGTCGACGACGGTGCGGATGCGGTCGGCGCCTTTCCCCTCGACGGGGTCGCCGTCGACGACGTACTCGTCCTCGTCGAGCGCGGCGTCGAACTCGGCGGTCGTCTTCGTGTGACTCGGCGCGGTGCAGAGGCTGATGGAGTCGTGGTACGGGTGTCGCAGTTCCTCGTCGCGCATCCCGTGGTACTTGACGAGCCCCTGGATCGGGTGGGCCTTCGCGGTCGCCTTCATACCCGGGAATCCGCGGGTCTCCACTTTGCTGTTGTGGCTCCGGTCCGTCGGACGGCGTTGTGTTCTTCGTGTGAGTTGAGTAGCGGTTTCTGTTTGTTGTGTCGTGGAAGCAAATCGCATGATAGCGACCGCACTCACCGGGGACAGCAAGCGATGAAAGCCCTCGCGCGCTCGCGGTCGCTGAGGCGGGATATCCTCGCGGCCTGCGGCCGCTTCGGATAGGGCCCGCTCAGGCGACCACGCAGGCGCGAGCGCGCCTCGCCCCTTCAGTCCACCAGGGGCACTACTACCCCGCACAGCAACCGCAGACAGCCACGACCCTCCCCAGCCGATTGCGCTCCGCGCGCCTTCGGCGCGCGGTGCTCATCCCTCGCACGATGCTGTCGCGACACGAGAGTCGCGACGGCGCGCGCCACCGCAATCGCTCACTCTCTCACCGATACCTACCAGCAAGAATCGCGGCACAGACGTGGGAACCGTCGCTGATCGATACAGACGGCATCTCGTGCGTGAGTATTATCTGTCGTGGGTAGGATTCATCGCTCATGGACGTCGATCTCGACAGCTTCAGCGCCCGCGACTGGGAGGAACCCACCGACGCCGATCCGGTCCGGTTCGCCATGGTCGGACTCGGCTGGTGGACGCGCGAACAGGCGATCCCCGCCGTCGAAGACGCCGACCACTGCACGACGACGGTCCTGGTCAGTTCCAGTACGGAGAAGGCCGAAGACGTCGCGGCAGACATGGAGGGGATCGAGGGAACCCTCACCTACGACGAGTACGCCGACGGCGCGGCGACCGACGCCTACGACGCGGTGTACGTCTGCACGCCGAACGGCCTCCACCGCGGCCACGTCGAAGCCGCGGCCGCACACGACAAGGCGGTCCTCTGCGAGAAGCCCCTGGAGGCGACCGTCGAGGACGCCCGGGCGACAGTCGACGCCTGCCGGGAGGCGGACGTGCCGCTGATGGTCGCCTACCGACTCCAGACCGAACCGGCGGCTCGCCGCGCCCGGGAACTGATCCAGAACGGCGCCATCGGCGACGTCGTCTCGATACTCGGGCACATGTCGGACACGATCCTCGACGCCGTCGACGAGACGAGCTGGCGGTTCGACCCCGATCTGGCCGGCGGGACGACGCTCAACGACATCGGGATCTACCCGCTGAACACGATCCGGTTCATCTTAGAGGAGGACCCCCAGGCGGTGTACGCCCGGACGGAGTCCGAACAGCCGGCCTACGAGGGAACCGACGAGCACGGAGCGTTCCAGCTCGAGTTCCCCGGCGGCACGCTCGCCTCGTGTACGGTCACGCACAGCGCGACGGTGACCTCCAGCCTCCGGTTCGTCGGCACCGACGGCGAACTGAGCATCGAGGGGCTGTTCTTCCCGAACACCCGGAAGGTGCTCCGGGTGTCCGGCCCGGAGATCGAGGGCGAGTTCCGGCCGGAGCCGGTCGACCAGATGCGCGAGGAGTTCGACTACTTCGCCAACCACCTCCAGCGCGGCCTCGACCCCGAACCCGACGGCGAACACGGCATGGTCGACATGCGCGCTATCCGCGCCCTCTACGAATCCGCCGAGAGCGGCCAGCGCGTCGAACTCGACCTGTGAAAATGCCGACTGCCGATCGGGGACCCTATCAGTATTGAGCGGCCGCCGCCTTCGGCACCGATTCTTCCGAGCGCATCTCGGCGCCGATCACCGTCGCGCCCGCCCCGCCGGATCGCTGTCACTCGGACGGGCTGGCGGCGGCGTCGATGTAGACGTACTCGCCGTCCTCGTGCGTCTCGCCGATCACCTCGCTACAGCCGGGACAGACCACGTCCTGACCCCCGGGAGGGATCGCGTCCGGGACCAGCGTCTCGTGTCCGCAGGTCGGGCACTCGATGATGTCGCCGGAGCGACCGGTCACGGGTTCGGCGCCGCCGAACCCGAGTGCGGATCCGCCGTCGTCTCCCGCTGTCGATCCGGCGTCCTGCTCGGTCGTCCGTCCGCCGGGTTCGGTCGCGTTCGCGTCGCCGTCCGGCGACGAGCGCGTCCCGCCGCCGTCGGCCGCGGGCGAGGACCCGGCGGTGGCGTCGGTCGGCTGGGCGGGGTCGTCGTCGGTCCCGCCGCCGGAGGGCATCGACGTACTGGACCGGAGTCCGGTGATCCGGTCCCGGACTGCGGCGACGACGCGCTCGATCTCGTCGAGCGAGGCGGTGACGTTGGTCACCGTGTACTCGGTCTCGGTCGTCTCGATCCGAACGCCGTAGGCGACTTCGGCGACGCGCTCGACGGCGAAGATGTCGGCGTAGTCGATGCTGATCGTCCGCTCGCTGACGGACCCGGTTCTCGCTTCGATCGTGACGCCGTTCGTTCGGACCACGAACGAGAGGGCGATCGCGTCCAGCGTCTCGGCGCCGGACGCGAGAACCCTGTTCGGCTCCGCGGCGTACAGTAGTTCGTCCTCTGACATCGTCTGGCGTGTCCCGTTGCGGACCCGTTCGTCTCCACTTACGGGCTGGCGTTCGCGGGCCGTCCGCGGACCGCACCCACCCGATCAATCGGCCTGTCGCCGTTCCGCTTCGATCGTCTCCATCATCCGGTTGAAGCTCCGTGCCAGCGAGGCCAGTTCGGGGTCGTCGACGTCCTCGTCGAAGCGCTGGGAGAGGTCGCCGCTCGCGACGGCGTCCATCTGGGCGGTCCACTCGGCGGCGTAGCGCTCGACCTGCTCCGCTCTCGACTCCGCCTGTCGTTCGCGCTCGGCTCGTCGCTCGACGCCGCTGCGCATCTCCGCCAGCGCTCGATACACCTCGCCGAACTCGTCGTTGCGGTTCGTCTCCAGGTCGACGTCGAACTCGCCGTCCTCCAGGCGGCGTGCGCGCTCCGCCAGCCCCCGGAGCGACGAGAGGGCCTCCCGACCGACCGACGTGGCCAGGATGACGACGCCGACGAGCAACACGACCAGCACCGTCGCGACGCCGGACAGCAGGTCCGCGCGCTGGGCCGGCGACAGCGACGGCGCGAGGTTCGTGTAGAGGTTCGCGGCCGCCGCCGCGACGAGCACGACCAGCGCGGCGATACCGACCGCGAACCGGACGGCGTAGGTTCCGCGGGATCGAGACTGGGGTGTACTCGGCACGTACCCGGCTTACGACTGGTCTAATAAATGCGGCATGGGTAACCTGTTAGACTCGCCGAGCGGACGCCCGCTAGCGGGGCTCTGTACCCTCGCGAACGACGCGCCACCGCGCCGACGGGCCCCTCAGGCACCCTCGGGGTCGGCCGCGCTCGGGGCGTCGCGCGTGCGGAACGTCGTGAGTTCGTACTGTCGGAGCAGGACGATGGCCATCAGGCCGACCTTGGCCGTCACGTCGAGGACCACGACGAGGAAGTCGATGTCCGCGGCGTCGATGACGCCGACTCCGGCCGGTCCGAGGGGGTACACGGTGGGGTAGAGCAGCCACGTCGCGATGGTCAGGTCACGGAGACTGACGAAGAGGCTCCGGGAGGTCCGGGAGGCGCCGACCAGCGCCGTCTGGAACGTCCGGACGAAGAGGTAGACGAGCCCGAGAAAGAGGGCCGTCGACGCGGCGAAGGCGACCCACCGCAGCGACCCCGAGAGGGTGACGAACCCGTACCCGAGCCCGATCATCCCGACGTTGGCCGCGACAGCCACCGCTCGTGTTGACCGGTCCGTGTCGGCCAGTAGCGCGAGGTAGTAGGTGATGAGCGGCGTCGAGACCGCCCAGTCGGCGAACCGCAGCGTCTCGACCCCGACGGGGAGGGGCAGCGCGTCCAGCGTGACCGCCGTCATCCCGACGTACGCCAGCCCGGCGACCGTCGTGAGCAACGGCGGGATGTAGTAGAACGGCGACCGGATGTCCCCTCGCGTCGCGGCGAACCAACAGAACAGGACGACCGCCAGGAAGAAGACGCTCGCTCCCGTGCCGAACCAGATCGTCGTGTCGACCATTTGCGTCGGGGCTCAGGAAAGAACCGAAATAAACCTGGCGGCGGCCGACTGCCCGGGCGGCCCCGGGCCGCTCGCCGACTCACGCCTCGCGCCACTTGATCGAACAGCCCCGACTCGGCCGGAACTCGTCGTCGATCGCCTCGCCGGCCAGCACGCGGTCGATGATGTGCTTCATCTCCCGCTCGGTCGGCTCGTCGTCGGGGTTCGTCGCGTCGTCCAGCCGGCCGTGATACGCCAGACGGAACTCGCCGTCGTCGCAGGCGAACAGGAACGGGTCCGGCGTACAGGTCGCGCCGTATTCGGCGGCCACGTCCTGGCTCTCGTCGCGGAGGTAGGCGTCGTACTGCACTCGCCCGCTCTCGACGTACTCGACCATCGTCTCGAAGGAATCTTCGGGGTACTCCTCGGCGTCGTTGGGGTTGATCCCGACGACCGCGGCGTCGTCGTACTCCGCGGCCAGCGCGTTCAGCTCGTCGAACTTCGCCTGCGCGTACGGGCAGTGGTTGCAGGTGAACACGACCAGCAGCGCCTCGTCGTCGGCGAAATCGTCGAGCGTGTGGGTCTCGCCGTCGACGCCCGGCAGTTCGAAGGCCGGTGCGGCGTCGCCGCGGTCGAGCGCGTCCGCCTCGGAGTCGAGTGCGACCATGACGGTCGACGGTAGGGCCGCCCGGAGAAAGTGGCTTTGGGTGGTGGACCGCGCTGGCGACGGTCCGAACGGGCGGCGCGAGGGTGGTCGCGGGCGGTCGGTGGCCGTCGCCGGCATCACGCTTACGGCCGATCGGGCCGACCCGTTGTCATGGTCGACGACCACCGTGGCAACGCAGTCAGAGACCGCATCGAGGCCGACGAGGTCGCGCTGGGCGTCCTCGACAACACCTACAGCCCGACGCTGGTCGAGTTCTACGGCGAACTCGGGATGGACTTCGTCTGGCTCGACTTCGAACACGGCGGACCGAGCCCGTGGGACGCGACCGCGATGGAGGACCTGCTTCGGGCGGCCGAGGGGACGGGCACCGAGATCCTCGCGCGGGTGCCGACGACCGAGCCCGCGCTGGTCCGGAAGACGCTGGACGCGGGCGTCCGGAACGTCTTCCTCTCGCGGGTCAGCGGCGTCGAGGAGGTCGAGCGAGCGGCCCGCGCGGCCCGGTTCGAGTACGACGGCGAGCCGGGCGACCGGGGGCTGGCGAACCCGCGCGCACGCCGGTGGGGGCAGGCCGACGACTACGTCGCCACCGAGGACGAGGCGGTCTTCTTCGGCGTGACCATCGAGAACCGCGAGGCCGTCGACGCCATCGACGACATCGTCGCCGTGCCGGAGCTGGACTTCGTCTTCGCCGGGCCGCTCGACCTGTCGGTGTCGCTGGGCCACCCGGGCGAACTCGACCACCCGGAGGTCCGCGAGGGGATCGAGACGATCCGCTCGACGGCCGTCGAGTCGGACGTTGCGCTGGGCGGGCTCGGCTTCGGGACGGACGACGTGAACGAGAAAGCGGCGAACGGCTACCAGTTGCTCCACGTCGGGAGCACGACCGGCGCGGTGCAGTCGGCGGTCGAGGGGTGGCTCGGCGGATTCGAGGGGAGCGAGGGCCGAACGGAGTGAGCCCCTCGAAAAGCCGAGCGGGCCAAGGGCCCGCGAACCGCGTCGGCTGACGGCGCTCAGTCCGATCGATAGGCGTCGTCGAACGCGCGGGCGGCGTCGAGCAGGTCGCTGTCTGCGGCGACGCGGTACTGCGGTTCGCTCTCGTCGTCGTCCTCGTCGTCGGCCCGGGCGAGCAGGCCCAGATCGACGAACTCGGCGAGCAGGCCGTCGAGGTACAGCGTCTTCAGCGGGACGCCCGACCGCTCGGAGAGGTCCGAGCGCGTGTACGCCCGCTCGGCGTTGAGGTCGGTGAGCGTCCCGAGGAGGTTCGCGGCGCCGTCGCTGGCGGCGACGAACGCCCAGCCGCCGTCGGGCGAGCCGTCCGACGGGTCCGTGTCGAGCATGGCGCCGTCTATGGGGGAGGCGCGCATAAAACCGCCCGTCTCGGCAGCGGCTGCGGACCGGCGGGGCTCCCGACCGCCGACGACGGCAGGTGTGCGAGTCCCTGCCGCGATGGAGAAACCCTTTTGGTCGCTGTGGGCCGGTAGGTAGGTATGAGCGACCGCGAGGAGATACTGGCGTTGCTCCGCGAGAACGCGCGGTACTCGACGGAAGACCTGGCCCGGCAGACCGACCTCAGCGAAGCGGAGGTCGAGGCCGTCGTCGAGGACCTCGAGACCGACGGCGTCATCAAGGGGTACCAGGCCGTCGTCGACTGGGACAAGGTCGAGCCCGAGCGGGTGCGTGCCGCCGTCGAACTGAACGTCACGCTCGACCGCGAGACGGGCTACGACGACATCGCCGAGCGCCTCGCGAAGTTCCCCGAGGTACAGGGACTGCGGCTCGTCAGCGGCGACTACGACTTCGCCATGGAGGTCGAGGGCGACTCGATGAGCCAGGTGTCGCGGTTCATCAGCGAGAAGGTCGCGCCCGTCCCCGAGATCACTCAGACGGTGACCCACTACATCATGGAGAGCTACAAGGAGCGCGGCGTCGAGTTCGGGGACGGCCACGACGACGACCGGCTGTCGATCTCGCCATGACGTTCGAACCGAGCGAGCGCGTCGCGGGCGTGCCGCCCTCGGGCATCCGTCGCTTTTTCGAGATCGCGGAGGAGTACGACGACATCATCTCGCTCGGGGTCGGCGAGCCCGACTTCGCCCCGCCGTGGGCGGCTCGCGACGCCGCTATCGCGTCGCTAGAGCGGGGCCAGACCTCCTACACGGCCAACCGCGGCATGCGCGAACTGCGCGAGCGCATCGCGGTCGATGTCGACGAGAAGTACGACCTGGCCTACGACCCCGACGAGGAGATCCTCGTCACGTCGGGCGCCAGCGAGGCCGTCGACCTGGCCTTCCGGGCGTTCCTCGACCCCGGTGACAGCGTGGCGGTCGCCCAGCCGTGTTACATCTCCTACGCGCCCGGCGTGCAGTTCGCAGGCGCGGACGTGGTCGACGTGCCCACGCGCGCGGCCGACGACTTCAAACTCACCCGCGAGGTGCTGGAGTCCTCGGGCGCGGCCGACGCCGACGTGCTCGTCCTGTGCTACCCGAACAACCCGACCGGGGCGACGATGACGCGGGCGGAGCTGAAGCCGGTCGCCGAGTTCGCCCGCGAGCACGACCTGCTGGTGTTCTCCGACGAGATCTACTCGGAGCTCAGTTACGAGCACGACCACGCGTCGATCGCGACGCTGCCGGGGATGCGCGAGCGGACGGTCGTCTTCAACGGTTTCTCGAAGGCGTACGCGATGACCGGGCTCCGCCTCGGATACGCGCTCGCGCCGCCGGAGGCCATCGAGACGATGAACCGGATCCACCAGTACACGATGCTGTCGGCGCCGACCACGGCCCAGCACGCGGCCGTCGAGGCGCTGGACAGTTGCGACGGCGAAGTCCGCGAGATGCGCGCCCAGTACGACCGCCGGCGGAACTTCGTCCTCTCGCGGTTCGAGGAGATGGGGATCGACTGCTTCCCCGCCGCCGGGGCGTTCTACGCGTTCCCCGAGTGCCCCTGGGACGACAGCGACGAGTTCGCAGAGGCGCTGATCGAGGAGGAACGCGTCGCCGTCGTCCCGGGGAACGTCTTCGGCGCGGGCGGTCAGGGCCACCTCCGGGTCTCCTACGCGACGAGTCTCGGCGATCTCAAAGAAGCGATGTCTCGGATCGAGTCGTTCATCCGATAGCATTTATTCGATAGCATTTCTCGATTACAGGTTTCGAGAAGACGGCGGTACAGCCTTCCTACCGCCGTCGATCGGCGGTCGACGGTGATTATCGGATGGCCACGTTTGGGCGTAAAGCTTTTTCCGTCTTACTAGCAGTTAGCCTGTAATGGCAATTGATGGCACGGGGGGCAACGAATCAGACCAGGTCGCGACGGGGGGCGAGCGGCTCTCGGGGGACGGTGCGACCGTGGGTGAATACACGTGGAACGACCTGCGCCGCGACGTACACACGGGCGGGCGCTTCGACCGCAGCGAGTACCTCGGGTTCGACCCGCTCGACGTCGAGGACCGACTGCAGTCGGGCGCGAGCGCCGCCAAGACGCTCGAGCAGGCGTGGGGAGCGCGCATCGAAGCCGAGCGCTCGTTCGTCGTCAAGGACCGCTACACCTGGGAGCACTTCAAACAGGAGTACTACTACGACGAGGACGGCGAGATCCCCCGTGACAGCGACGGCGAGAAGGTGCCGTTCGAGCCCGAGGAGTACCTCGGGTTCGACCCCGAGGAGACGGAGGACCGACTGAGCCAGGCGGGGGGAGCGGCCGAACGGCTCGCGTCGGTCGTCGACGAGCGCACACTCGACGTCAACCCCGACCTCGACGAGGACGCCTTCTTCTCGACCGTCGACGGCCACTCGACGGTCGTCAACCGCTACGACCTCGAGAAGGCGGTACCACTGGCGAAGAAGGCCCACTTCGTCGAGGTCGAACGCTACTGGGTGAACAAACCGTACGCTTGCGTGATCATCTTCCACTCTCGCAAGGAGAACGAGAAGAAGTACTACGCCATCGAGCCCTACCAGAACGACATCGAGTCTCAGCTGGTCGAGTTCCTCTCGGGCAAGCTCAAGTCGGCGATCAAGTACTCCGAGGACGAGGTCGTCGTCGAGGGGTCCGACGCCGACCGCGCCGGCGTCATCCAGCGCGAGACCGAGCGTCTGCTCGAACGCTACGACCTGTACACGCCGGGCCAGCGGGGCGAACTGGGGATGATGGACCAGCTCAAGGGGGCGCTGGGCATGGAGATAGAGGTCGAGACGCAGGGGGGCGAACTCGACGGCATCGAGGCCCGGCCCGAGCCGGCGGTCGTCGGCGACGACTCGAAGACGCTCAACGAGTATCAGGTCGAGAAGCTGCTCTACCGGTTGAAACGCGACTTCATCGGCTACGCGCGGATCGACCCGATCAAACACGACATCAACGTCGAGGACATCTCCTGCGACGGCTACAACTCCCGGGTGTTCGTCTACCACACCGAGTACGAGAACATCATCACGAACGTCGAGCACGGGAAACAGGAGCTCGACGACTTCGTCGTCAAACTCGCCCAGCGCTCCGGGAAAGGCATCTCGAAGCGCCAGCCTCAGGTCGACGCCACCCTCCCCGACGGCT
>Ga0207732_100312_pt1 | contig 18208 bp, 24 predicted proteins | sample A23P1SouthBayCA_FD_187733 | JGI IMG/M metagenome (GOLD analysis project Ga0207732, IMG submission 187733) | Aerobic enrichment media microbial communities from Eden Landing Ponds, California, USA - A23 P3 (4) (SPAdes) | ecosystem: Environmental > Aquatic > Marine > Unclassified | place...
ACGGTCAGCCCGGTGGGGTCCTCGTCCGCGAGCGCCGCCGTCGGGAGCGACAGCGAGAGCGTCCGCAGCTCCCGGTCGGGGAGCGGGTCGGCCCCGGTGTCGAGACAGTACCGAAACGCCGGATCCAGGTCCACGTCGAACAGCCGCACGACCCCGGGCGCGTGGGCCCGGTGCTCGCGCTGGCGGATCTCGCGGGCGACCTGCCTGACCTCGTCGAGGCGCTCGACGGCGATGCGGAGGACGGGCGAGCGGTCGTCGGCCCCGAGCGCGGTGAACTTCCGGTCGTCGTCGACGGCCGTCACTTTCGGGTCGGCGACGAGTTCGTCCCGGAGCCAGTCGAGATACCGCGTGCGGTCCTCGCGGGCGGCCGCGAACAGCGCGGGCCGGTAGTCGGTGTCGGCGACCGGGACGGCGCCGTCGCCGTCGGCGTCCCAGCGGACGGGCGTCCCGTCGTCGCGGATCTCAATCGCGATCGCCATCGCCATCGCTCTCGCGTCCCCCCGAAAGCGCCTCGCACTCCGCTCGGAGCGCCCGGAGCTCGCGCTCCTGGGAGAGCAGGACGGCCACGACGAACGCCCGCCAGGGGTCCCGCGGCGCCTGCTGGCTCGCCGCGTCGGCGTGGCTCCGGGCCCGCTCGAACAGCTCGTCGAACGCCGGCTGATCCCGCCGCCGGAGCGACCGCCGGAACGGTCGCCACTCCCGTTCGAGGTCGTCGATCTGCTCGCGGACGGTGTGTGCGGTCCGGCCCATCGATCACACCCCGAGGGCGGCCGCGTTGGTCCGAACCCGCGCGGGGGTGGCCTCGTCCGCGCCGAGCAGCTCGACCCAGTAGGGGATGGTGGTCTGGAACCCCCAGCCGTGCCAGTACACGTCCGTCCGGACGGACGCGCCGTCGAAGCGGAGTCCGGCCCGGGTTCGCTCGGCGTCGATAGTCCGGTCGGCGGCCGCCCGGACCCGGTCGCGATACGTCCTCGCGGTCAGGACCACCGGGACGTCCAGGGCCGTCGCGAGCCCGGCGAGCAGTTCCAGCGTCGCCTCGAACATCGTGTCCGCCTCGTGTTCGGGGACGTCGTCGTCGTCGTACAGCGACCCGACGTTCGGCGCGACGACGAGCCCGGTCCGCCGGGAGACCTCCCCCGGGAGCGACCGGGCGAGTTCGTAGTGCTGGTACCCGGTGAACGCCCGCGCGACGCGGAGCGACCGGTCCGCCCGGCCGGGCGCGTGCTCCCGGATCGCGGTCGGGACGGCGGCGTTCCGGGCGTCCAGCCAGTAGGCCTCCGGTGTCTCCGAGAGGTGTCGACCGACGAGCCGGTAGAGCGCGGCCGGCGCGCCCTCGTCGTCCAGGTACGTCACTCCCGCGTCGAGCGTCGGACACTGCCCGTCCATATGCCTGCCATTCGACGTCGGGTATTTATACGCCAGCCTAGCCCGGAGTGAAAGTGGTCCGGACAGTCCGGCCGCTCGGCCCATTCGGCTCACAGCCCACGGTCGAGTCCGACCCTTTCTGGAGGTCTCCGATTCGGGCGGCGAAGGAATGGGCGCTGCAGGGCCTAGGCGCCCCAATAATCGGTACCTCTGTCGGTTCGTGTTGGGTGGTATCAGTCTTCATCGATGAACTCCCATCGGCGGTCTGCCTTCTCGCGCTCGTTCGCCCGGTCATAGTGCTTGTCGAGGATCTCCTCGGAACAGTCGAGACGGTCCGCGACCACGCCACGGGGCACGCCGTCGTTCCGGTACTTCGTCACCCGACCCTTCCGCACGTCGTGGGTCGAGCGAGCGGACGGACAGGAACTCATCCCGGTGTGGCGGGCGTACTCGCAGGTGTCCGGGTCCTCGTCGTGCGGACACTCCTCACCAATCTTGCACGGCCGGGTCCAGCGGTAGAACGCGTTCCGGATGCACGTCGGCGAGAGGCGGCCCTGCGCGGTCGTCACGAGCGGCGTCCGCCCATGCCCATCGGTCACCTCCTTGCGCGGACCTTCAATGTAGTCCTGTAGAACTCTCGCGACGCGCCGGCTGACACGGTTGTACCGCTCACCCATCTCGTTGTTCTTGAGCGGGGTTCCGGTGTCCGGCCGGTGTCGGTACCGCAGCCCGGGCTCGTCACCGTCGAGATCTACGTCACCCAGGTCGAGCGCGCGGACGGCACCGAGTCGGGCGCCGGTGTGCCACACCAGGACCCAGATAACGTGGTCTCGGCTCGCGTACTCGTAGCTGCTCAGATAGTCGAGAATCGGCGGGACCCGCTCGGGCGGAAGCCACGAGTCCGAGACCTGTTCGTTCCGGCTCAGGGTCGGTAGCTGGACCTTCTCGAACAGGTCCTCGGCGACGGCTTCGATGGACGCACAGGTCCGAAGGAACGAGCGGAGCGTCGAAAGCGCGGTATGGAGCGTCCGAGCCGCGATCTCGTCTTTCCCGCGCGAGTAGCCGCCGTTACGGCGCCACCGTCGGAACTCGTAGATGTCCCGGCCGGTCACCTCGTCCATCGAGTCGATACCACCCTCTTCTCGGCACCACTCCACCCACGCCCGCAGGTGGCTCCGGTGGCCGGTCTCCGTCCAGTCCGCAGCTGTGTCCTCCAGGCTGTCCAGATGAAGTTCGACCGCTTCCTTGGGCGGGATCGAAACCAGATCGTCGTCGCTCATCGTCGCACCCCCAGGGCTTCGAGCGCGTCCTGCAGCATTTCCTCGTCGGCGCCGTTGGCCGCGTGAACCAACTGGCGCACGAGGCGCTCGTTTTTCGGACTCTTGGGCGGGTCCGGCCAGGGGACACCCCGGACTTCCACCCACAGGTCGTACATCGCTCGCTCGTCGAGGACTATCTCGACGCGCTCGTCTTCGCAGGTGACCGCCAGGACCCACTCGTCCAGGCGCCGGGTCGGCCCGTAGCTCACCGATGGACGTTCCTCGGAGACGACGAACTCGCGCGTCACGCCGACCCCTCCCGTTTATCGAGATCTCGGTCATACGGGCCGGCTGGGGTCAACAGTAGCACCTCGTCGCGTTGGAGTAGGTCACCGCTCCGCTTGTCGCGCAGCTCGTCGAAGACGCCATCGACGCCTTCGACGCTGGCGCACTTCGAACACCAGAAGTGGTGGTTCGTGGGCTCCCAGGAACGGTGGTTACGGGGACAGGTGAACCGCCACCGGTCGTGACGGTCCTCGATTCGAACGGTCTTCTTCTCGTCTTCCAACATAGCCGATCGGCGTTGACTACCTGATAGGTAAAAATGGAAATCCAGACGCGTAGAGTGAAAGTGAAAGTGCCAGAACCGATTACTCACCTGCAACAACCTCTTGAGTTCGCTCGTGTGAGCGTCTGAACTACCCGCGAAAGTAGAGCGGGTTCGATGCCGATTCCTCGAACCTCCTGGCTTAAGCCAGCGTGCGTGTCTCGTCGTCATGTGTTCGCTCAGGAGAACGACACCCCGGCCGACGGGTAGGTTCGTCGGCCACCGACTCTTTCTCGCGGGCGCTACGTCCCGCCAAACCGGCGTATCGCTCTTGCCCCAACTGTTGGACCAACCTCACTTAAAGACTAACGTTCGTTAATCTACAGCGTACGGTATAATGTTCAACAAAAGTACCTCCGGAGGAACTATGGAATCGACGTGTGACAATCTGCTATGCGCCGACCGAGGGTTTCGTGGATGACTCAAGCGGACGATCGTCTACTTGAGACCCTCGCCGAGTCCGAATTGGTGCTGTCTCCCCGCATTCTTGCTGTGAACACGGATTACTCGCGTCACTACGTGAGCGAGCGCCTCGCGGTGCTTCTCGAAGCGGAGCTTGTCGAAAAAGTGGACGACGGACTGTACCGAATCACGACGACAGGTCGCGACTATCTCTCTGGCGAAATCGATGCTGAGGACCTCCGGCTCGGCGACGGGTGAGTGGAGCCTGAATAGATTTTAGTTCACACACACTATAGAACATCTCGCATCGCGACTGCCGACGGGCAATAGCGTGGGTGGCGCCCGCGTAACTGACACCAAACCCGTCACTGGTGATCCGCTCCGGTGCGAAGATGTTCACCGCATCTCCCGGGCCTTGCCCGGTTTTCGGAGATGTAAACAGTCTCGCCGGCATTCAATAAGATCTTGACCTGTTTGTCTCTCAGTGTAACTGCCCGATAAGTGAACTTGAATGTCTGGTTTCGAAAAACAGCGAGTACCATTTAAGATACTATCCAGATTGTTTCCAGTCGCACACATGCAGCTGAAGCAGCTACTTAACGACGACGACGCGGTGTCGCCGGTTATCGGCGTCATCCTGATGGTCGCGATCACGGTGATCCTCGCGGCCGTCATCGCGTCGTTCGTTCTGGGTCTGGGTAATCAGGCACAGCAGGGCGCACCGACCTCCACGATCGGCTTTGACTACGAGCAGTTCGAAGAAGGAGATAGCGACGAGAAAACGTGGGGTATTCTGACTATCTCCCACGATGGCGGTGACTCCATCAACGATCAAGAACTCTACATCCGGGGGAGTGGTTTCAACTCAAGTGGAGATAATTACGTACCAGGGAACCCGTTCACTTGGAACCCGAACGACCCGTCGGGTACGTATAGTTCGTTCGAGAACTACGTTGAGGGTGAGGGCGGCCCGCAACTCAACCAGCTCAGTGCTGGCCTCTGGAACGGAACGAAGAGTGGTGACGACAGCGCCATCGTCTCGGGCGACCGCGCGAACGTCTACGTCAGCTCTGACTACGAGGTCAGCGTCGTCTACCAGGCTCAGGAGGGCGACACCTCCTCGACGCTCAACGAACAGGAAGGTCCTGACGCCTAACACCAATGGATCTGAAAAACATCATCACTGACGACAACGCGGTGTCGCCGGTCATCGGCGTCATCCTGATGGTCGCGATCACGGTCATCCTCGCGGCCGTCATCGCATCGTTCGTCCTCGGGCTGGGGAACCAGGCACAGCAAGGCGCACCGACGGCGACGATCGGCTTCGATTATGAACAAACAGACGAGGGCCATTCTGCGGACGTGAACTACGGGATCCTTGAAGTCTCACACGATGGCGGGGATTCAATTAATTACCAAGAGCTGTACGTCCGCGGGTCCGGATTCAATGGTTCGGATTCGCCGGCCGCCTACAACACCCTACCTAGTTCGTCATCTTACCATGGCAGTAGCAACGGTGGCCTCCAAGCATACGCAGAGAACGAACACGGGACTACGATCCACAAAGTCAATGCTGGTCAGTGGAACGCGTCACAGGGGAGCGGTGACGACAGTGCCGTCGTCTCCGGTGACCGCCTGAACGCGTACGTCGACTCCGACTACGAGATCAGCGTCGTCTACCAGGCACAAGAGGGCGACACCTCCTCGACGCTGAACGAGCAGGAAGGCCCCGACGCCTAATCCGGACTTCGCTTTTCGCGGTTTTTGTCGTCTGACACACGCCACTTCTGAGCGCCTCGCCAGCCGCGCCAGGCCAGCCACGCACCGGCACCGAGTATCAGAATAGTTACGAAAGGGAACACGGTCGGCATGGGCCTGTAAGCGAGTTCGATACCGCCGTACTTCGTCGTCTCCACCGGTACAGACAGCGCTTTCTGGGGAACCGACCACAGTCCCAACCACAGGCCGATGACCAACGACACCGACGCGACCGCGGGCACAAGCACCCGCTCCCGTGGGGTCAACCGCGCAAACAGCGACTCACCGCTCATCGGTCCCCACCTCGCTCGACCGTCACCGTCTCGTCGACGACGGGCTCGTACGTGCCGGGAATCGTCAGCGTGTCCGCAATCTCCCGCTTCTGCGCGACCGTCAGGTCGACGCGATCGAGTACAGTTCGAATCCGCTCGTCGATACGCCGAGCGAAATCTGCCGACCGCATTAGCGCGGTGGTCTTGTTACAGTCCCAGAACTCGGCGGCCTGCTCGATGGTGTCGGACCGGTGCGCGTGCTTGCCGTCTTCACGGATTCGCATACCGACCGCTCGTGAACACGAGGCTAAAAGACAGGTCTGAGTGAGTAACTGGAACCCCCATTATTCATAAAGCCCATAGTGGCCCACAGCCCACAGCACTCGAATCCTGGCTTCGGAGCCCTCCCCGGGCATCGAATATGCACACGGCCGACTCACCCTCGTGTGCATATCGCGTCGAACGTATCTCTCGACGCGTAACCGGTGGGGGAAGTCGCTAAGAACACCAAACTACAGATTCTCGACTCACGCCAATGTTTTCAAATTGCTGTATTTGAGAAAAACCACAAGATGTGTGTACGTAGAGATAGTAGGCTAAATTGATGAGAGACCCAACGCTGCTTCCCCTCTCAATCCTATACACAAACAGTGACGAAGCAGTTGAGGGTATTACGCGTTTTCAGAAATTAGTCTTTTTAGCTCAAGAGGAGATCCTCGATCAAGAGCAGTATGAGGACTTTCGCCCTGATGACTACGGTCCATTTTCAGTTGACCTATACGATGATATTGATTGGTTGTGCGACGAGGGTCTTGTCGACTGCGAAACGAGTATTACTGAGAACGGGAACGACAAGCAGATCTATCGTTTAACTGATGAAGGCCGAGAACTGGTCGAAAAGATGCTTAGAACTTCTATCAACAACAACGAAATCCCAGAAGAAGATTTGAGCCATCTGAATCAGCAGTATTGCGATATGCCACTTCTTCAACTTCTCAAACGGATCTATTTGGAGCATCCGGAAATGGCAAAAAACAGCAGGCTAAATCTGATCTAGTCCTCATCTGAGGTTTGGCTGTCAAGCTCAATGGACTCTAGCCTCTCTTCATTCTCAACCAACTCTTGCTCTGCCTTTGCTCGTTCCACCATTTGCCTCAATGGACTGTCCCTCTCATCACGATCTCTTCCCTCTCCATGCTTGTCCGCAACGTCTTGGTCACCAATATTGAGATCCTCTTCAAATAAGATATGAGATATTATCTGGTTGTGAATATATGCATAGGTCATTGAGTCCCCTGAGACTGGAATTAATTCCCCAGAATCATCAATCACGTATCGATCTGGGTTAGAAATCAGTAAATCTCTTTCTTGGACCTTGTCCCCCTGCTTAGTTGCTTCTCCTTTGATTATTTGACCTTCAGTCGTAACAACCCAGACATCAGAATCTGAATATATCTTTGAGAATATAAAGTCCCAGAGTTCTTCACGAGAATCCTTTTCGTTCACGTTCGGGAGTAGCTCCATGGTTGCTTGCGAGATCTCGTGAGTTCGATCAATTTCCCGAATCTGACCAAACACGAAACCGACCCCGATTGTTAAAATCGAATGAATGGCATAGAATCAAACATAATTTGGCAACTCTAATGAATATAGGTCCTCAACCCGAGCAAACTTCCACAAATGTACCGAGTAAATCAAATACAGGGTGGAAACAGAGCAGATAGAGAAGATAATGCTAAATACTAAACCGTCGATTCGAGAATATTGATCTACTTGTCTCGTAACGGAGAGGTATACCTTCATCCCGACCAAACCAGGCACTACAAGCAGAATAAAAAATAGAAGATTTAGAGATGTTATCCCAGGAGGCATTTGACGCTGAGTATAATGGAACGTAGTTTCGGATATTAATTTCGATTATAGAGTAGCTCAGACTTAGAGCCTCACACCTGACTTTTACTAGACCGTCGCCGAGCGTCGGCCGTCCGCCTGCGTAGGCGGCTGACCACTATGGTATCTCGAAAGATGGACGCGGTCGACAGTGCAGTTGGTACAGCTTTCGCATTCGCCAGCGGCGCCGGCACGGGCATCGCCGACGTATCGCTGTTCGGCGTCTCCCTCTCGGACCCGCTCATCACGATGGGGGCGACCGAGATCTCCTTCGCGTTCGTGACCGCCCTCGCGGCGCTGCTGTTCGCCTGGGTTACCAACGACCACGATCTCGGCCAGATGGACCAGCGCCAGGTGGTGCTGGTCTTCGGGACGGCGTTCGTCCTGGTCATGACGACGTTCGTCCCCGGCGCTCGTGAGGCCGTCATCGGCAGCGCCGTCCTGGGTTCGCTTGTGGTCATCGTCGAGGCCGTCGGCTACGGCTTCGTCGCCTACTGGGGGTGAGATAGATGGCCCGACCCAGAGCGCTCGCGCTCGGCATCATGCTCTTGCTCGCGAGCGTCCAGGCGCCGCTCGCACCCGCGCTCGGCCCATCCGGCCCACAGCCCACGGCTGAACAGGACCCGGCTGTCGACGTCATCGCGACCGCCGAGGGCGCCGAGACGAACGTCTGCTCGCCGTCGGCAGAGGCGCATCAACTCGCGTACATCGCGCTCGGTCCCGGCGTCGGCGTCGCCGGCGCCGCCATCGAGGAAGGCGCCGAATGGGCGGCTTGCCAGCTGGCCGGGACTCGCGGGGTGAACGTCACCCAGACCGACGCCAACCAGACCAAGCTGGACATCTACCAGAGCGCCCAGAACGCCCGCAGCAACTTCGAAGTCTACAACGCCAGCATCTCCAACTACCTCGAAGACACCCGCTCTATCGCGCTGATGGAAGGCAAGAACGCCTACATTCGCGCGCTCAACAACCAGTCCAGCGAAACCGCCGCCACCACTACCGCCAAGGAACAACAAGACGAGTATTACAGCGTCAAGGAGTACAACGCCGTCGAACAGTGGAACACTCAGATGGCCAACGTCCAGTACCTTCGGAAGAAGGCCGTCAACGAAACTGGCGTCCCCGACTGGTACGTCGATGCCTACACTGTCAATCGCTCTGACCCCGTCAGTAGTGTCAACATCACTGGCTTCGGGTCGGATACCTTCACCCTCCAAAACGGTACCTCCGTCGACGTTACTACCATTCAGATCAACGTTGTAGACCCGAACGATGGCGGCTCCACGGCTACGGGCACCTTCGAGTTCGGACCGTCCACCGGTGTAGTCAACGGTGACGTGTCGGAGTTCAGCCATCCTGTCTACCTCGCCGGTGTCAAAGTCTTCCCGCCAAAGCCCCAAGACTACGAGCCAATCCAGCCCGTTGAGTTCGACCACTACGAGGCTGTCCTCTCCGAGATAGACAGTCAAACCAGTCAGTCCCACGACGAGGTCGAAAACTTCGTCAACAACACCTACGACCAGTACATCGCCGGCGAAATCAACAACTCCGATCTCGTCGACCCATACCTCGCCAAGCGCGAGTACAGCCCCGGCGGGAGCTTCCAGGCGTGGTCGACGACCACCCTGACGCTGATGGGCGCCAACTCCCCCGAGAACCTCGACGACGTGGGCAAGTTCAAGGTCACCACTGGCGCCGCGACCTACGAGGGGATGCTGCTGTCCGACGAGAACCCCGCCAGCGGCAAATTCGCAGCCGGCAACACCTACAACCCCGACACTATCGGCGGCGAACAGATGCTCGTCACCGACTCGCGGATGCTCGAACTCACCCGCAACTTCACCGTCGCCAACATCACCAACGCCCAGGGTGAGCAACTCCGCAACGTCACCGTCCGCGAAGTCGACTACCAGACCGCCAACACCACCGAGTACAACGAAGTGATGCAGGAACTCGCGGAGATCCGAAACGAGGTCGAAGCCCGCGAACAACGCCGCGGCGGTGGCGGCGGCGGCCTGTTCGGCGGCTGGGGCGAAGCCAAAGCCGCCCTCGGCGGCAGCGCCCTCGGCATCGTCGTCGGCGCCGGTGCAGTCATCCTCATCCTCGTCGGGCTACTCTCCGGCGGCGGTGGCGGTGGGATGGTCATCCGCGAAGTGAACAACCGCAGAAAGGGGAAGTAACCACACCCATGCGCCATTTTTTGCTCACCGCGACGGTAGTCCTGACCCTCGCGCTCGTCGCTGGGGCAGCTGCGCCCGCGGCGGCCGACCCCGGCGAGTGCGACGACCTCCGCAACTACACTTCGACCGGCGAGTACCGCGAATGTCTCGTCGACCACACCAGCAAATCGGAGGTACTCACCTACGTTGAGCGAGACCGCGCGAACCTCACCCAGAAACAGGTCGACGCCGTCTATGCCGTCTATCCCTCCCACGCCGACGAGTACGGCTTCACCATCGGTGAGGAACGGCGGATCACCGCCTGGATGATGGAGTGGGCGAACGTCTCGATGCCCGAGGCCAACGTCTCGGTCCCGCGGCTGAACACCACGCTGACGGGCCCGAACGTGACGGTCCATCCGCCGAACGTCACGCTACCGAATCCCTCCCAGCCCACGCCCACGCCGACCCCGACGCCGACCAGCGAGACTGTCGACGACGCGCCCGAGCGCCCGAACGGGACCACCGTCGACGACTACACCACGCTCGTCCGGACGAACTACAACGACGACCGAGAGACGGTCACGGTCGTCCTCCACTCGGAGATTCGCCAGGTCCTCACGGTCAACGACGCCGGCGCGCTCGTCGCCGGTGGGAGCGGCCAGATCCCCCGCCGCGTCGACGCCGTCGAGCCCGGCGAAACCATCCGGGTGACCCTGCCGGTCACTCGTCACGAGGGGTTCGTCGGCGTCGCGATCTCCACGGACAACGCGCTCTACGGCCACACGATAGCCGCCGAGTCCGACGCCTTCGAGCGCATCTCGAAGACGACCCCGCAGAAGGCCCTACTCATCGGCGTCGTGGTCGCGCTGTCGTGGGTCGTCATCGCGGGCGTGTCTGAACTCCGCCGCGAGGGCGGCGAACCGGTGGTGGCATCATGAGCGCCTCGAACCCGCTACCGACGTTCGGCGGCCGCTGGGACCGCGTGACGTACCTCCTTGCCGCCTACAAGTGGCTCGTCTCGGGGTTGATCCTCGGCGTCGTCGCCCTGGTCATCTACGTCCGCCCGGAGATGCCCGACTTCCCGCCGTGGGTGGGCGCCGGCCTGATGGCCTGGGTCCTGCTCGCGTTCCCCTGCTACCTCGCGGGGTTGCTCATCGTCCGGTGGCTCCGAAAGTGGCGATATCACACGGTCTACCACATCAACGCAGTCACCGACACCCGCGAGAAGTGGCAGGTCCCGCCCGATATCTGGGACGAAAAGACCGTCGAGGGCCCGCCGCCGTACAAGGTCAACGACAACGACGACTTCGAAGTCCGAGAGTTCGAATGGCTCGAAGATATCGGCGAACTCCGGGTGCGCGGTACCTGGATGGGCGAGGCGTCCGACTCCGAACTCGTCACCTCCAAGAGCCACATGAAGAGCATCCACAGCTACCTACTCGACGCCTTCGAGCAGCTCGTCGAGGCGCGGGCACTGTGGCACGAGTCGTCGGTAGAACTCGAACAGGAGATCGTCAACGAACACGCCGAGGCGCGCGAGCGTGGGCTGATGGTCGACCAGTCCGCCGCGAAAGAGGTGTGGGAGTCGAAGGTCGACGGTATCGACATCAACGAGAGCGACAAGCCCGAACTCTCCCCCGAAGACCTTCCCGACGACCACACCCCCGCTCGCCCGCCCGAGAACCGTTCTCAGAACGCCGACAGCGACTCCGATACCAGCAATGAGTGACGACAACGACGTATACACGCCCGCACAGTACCGCGAACATCAGGCCGGCTACGGCGTCCGCGACCCGGACGCGGCAGCGCACGCCGGCATCGTCCGTGACCCGCTCGTCTCCCGCTACCTCGCCGTCCAGGCCGAACACTACGACCCGGAGAAGGCCGACGACCCCAGCGAGATGCCCGGACAGGCCCGAGACCTCCGAGAAGTCCAGCAGATCCGCGGCATCGAGGCGACCGAGACGGCCCGCGCCGCGCTGGAGAACGGCGATATGCCGACGCTCAAGCACCTCACCGGCGACCAGAACCAGCGGGCCGACGTGTCTGGTATCCGGGCCATCGGCCAGGTCGACGACATCCTCACCTCGCCGGCACCGGTCATCGTTCTCTTGGGCGAGATGGGCATGGGCAAGACCGACATGTCCGGCCTGCTCGGCCAGCGGAAGGTGGCGCTCAACGACGGGAAGACGCTCGTCGCCTCGAACATCAAGACGCTCCGCGAAACCGACGAGTGGACCGACCAAGACGGCGAGACACGCGACGGGTGGGTCCGCGACTTCCCCTCGTTCAAAGAGTGGATGGAACAAGACGGCGACCCGGTTCATAACGACCAGACGCACAAGCTGTTCATCGGCGACGAGTTCTCCGTGAGCGCGGGCGGCCAGGGCAAGCAAGGCTACCAGACCCAGCAGAAGCTCGCCAAGGCTATCTACCTCGCTCGGAAGTACCGAGTGACGCTCATCATCATCGCGCACGGGCCCCGGTCGGTCCACCCACTGGCCTGGCGTGTCGGCACGATCATCAAGAAGACCTCGAAGAAGTCGGCGGTCATCGCCGAGCGAATCAAGCAAGACCGCATCGCGGGGAAAATCGCCGAGATAGACGGTATCCCGCCGACGGACTGGCGGTTCGACACCGCCGACACCGCACCCTGGTCATGGTCCCGATCCGCCGACGGTGAGGAAGAACCCGAGCCTGACGAGGTGGCCCGCAACCTCGCTATCTGGACGGTCCGTGAGTGCAAGCACGACGGCCTGAGCCACCGCGAGACGGCCCGATACGTCCCATACGCCAAGGACTGGGTTGGCGACAGGTGGCAAGAGATTCAGGACGGCCAGCACCAGGCGGCCATCGACACCGTGGAGGCGCTAACCGCATGACTGCGCGGCGGTGTCTGTCTGTCGGCGTCTACACGCCCCCCTTTACACACAGCCCATGGCGCCCGCTCGCCGGAAGCGAGCGTGCGCGAGCCATGGGCGCCGGGGCGAGAGCGGGCGGCGGAGTCGATATATATGACGCGCGACGGGCACGTTGTGTGGCTTTGGAGGCAACAGAAAAATGACCGCTTCGAAAAATCGCTCGCATCGCGCGAACCACTACGGGACCCTCTGCGAGCGGAAGGCCGCGGATAGGTACGGGCTCGAACTTGACCGCGCCTCCTGGCGCGACGCGCGGCGGCCGGGCGGCGACCCGGTAGAGATCAAATCGACCATGGCGAACCACGCGGACGGCCAGCCTGGAAACTTCAAGCTCTACGAGGACTATCACGAACAACTCCGCGAGGCCAACGGCTGGTATGTGTTCGTCGTCTACCGGCCGCGGGGCCGCGGTGTGACGGTGCTGAAAATGGAGATGCGTCACTCCTCGCGGCTTCCGCTGCTGATCTGGCACGGTGGGGGTGCACATCGCAACTCTCGTCAAGCAAAGTTAGACATCGATCTTATTTTCGATGGGTAGGCTTAGACTTGAGACGAGGGTCCTCACGTGAAACGATCAATCTGACATTGTTCCGTTCGTACAATCCAAGCCCCCAAATCATTAAGACCAATAGGAAAATCATCTCAAAGGTTTCTATTCCCCACCCAGTAAACCTTCCAACACCCCTGAGAATTCCTAAAAATAGGAGAAATACTCCGTATATCAAGCAGATATTCTGGTATTCGAGTAGAGATTTATAGTAAACAGTATACTCAGATAAGATTACGGAGGCGAATAAAAACAAGATTGAAAACACAAAGGGTAGAAACGCAGAATCTGCGCCCGGATTATCTATCTCTGAAAACAAAAATGCAATTGCAGCAAGTGAGAGAACTGCCGAGTTTAAGCCAAAACTACGAATTCTTGAGGACTGATTTTCGATTAATTTAGCCTGCTTCTCATACTGGATTCGTGAGAATGGGTTATCAACTTCGTCGTAGATCTTCATGCACATGACTGGGAAGTACAGGACGAGTATCCAGATTATCGGAAGCAATAGAATTGCCCCAAATATCAGACCTAGAATAAGTTCAGAGATGCGATCCCTCTCTCCAGGGTCTAAACCTGCCCTCACGAACAGAGCCACAATTAGACTTAGCGACCACCATTTCGGTATAATATATAGGTGTTCTATCGATGGACGACTGTAACTCGATATCACTGGTTCCAGAAAAGGTGGGGGAGGAATTTGGATTGGCGCCGAATTAACCAATTCAAATTTGATTAGCACATTCACAATAAAAGCAACCAAATAAAATAATATTCCGATGAGTAAGAAAAAGCCGAGTATCACTCCAGCAGTACGAATCATACGACGCTGAGGAGAGTCTTCCATATGTCTTAGAAATAAATGTAGAAGACAGATTGATAATAGTAACTTCGGTGGAGCTTCTGAGGTCTACCTACATTGATGCAGGTATTTTGAGCGAGTGGCCTTAGCCACACCCCTAAGACGGAACCAAACCCCCCGGGTAGGGTTCCGTCGCGCCGGCGACGCCCAGTTAGCGCTCGCCGCCCCGGCGAAGTACAACCGAGGTTGGGGAATCACAGCTGTGGAGCGCAAATTCAGTTGGAAAGTACCCGGAAAACAAGGACCAACGACAGTGATGCCTCTACTCGGGCGAGCGGCTACCCGGTGTTCAGGAACCGCCAGGCGTCGCTGATCGAGCCGTCACCGAACCGAACTTGCGCCTCGCGGTATCGCTGCTCGGGCATCCCCGCATCCTTCCAGACGCGGAAGCCTTCGCGGATGGACTCGCCCACGTCGCTCGCGACCGTCCCGTTGAATCGGAGCGTCATGCGCGCCTCGCGGGCGTCGTCAACGTCGACACCGTGGCGAGCCGCCCACGCGATGAACGCGCTCATCGTCTCCTCCAGCCCGCGCTCGGCGGCTTCCATCGCCTTCGCCGTCGCGTCGACCGCGCGTTCGAGGCCCTCGCGCGCCTCGTCGACCGCCGCGTGAACCATCTCCGCGACGTACTCCGAGCGGAGCGACACCGACGCATACTCGCGCTCAACGAGATCGTCCATCTCCCGCAGGGCTCGCCGGACAGACTCGACGTGTCGGCCGTGAGCGTCCGCGATGTCCGACGGGGCCACCTGGCCGCCGTCGGTCACCAGCGTCTCCATCGCCTCCCACTGCACCGGTGAGAGGCCGTCTGCGAGGTGACGCACGACCACGCTCTCCTGAGACTGTTCGACCCGCGTCAGGTCCAGCCCGATGGGGTCGGGACCGCTCTCATCGACCGCCGGCTCGAAGTACGCATCCGCGACGAACGGCCCATGCCCATCGCTCGGCGCTACGTCCAGGCCGGCGTCGGCCAGCACCGACAGCACGGTCTGGTCCAGCTCGCGGCGGAGCCGGTCGAGATCTCGCCAGCGGACCGTCTCGTCATCGTCGAGTAGCGACGCCTGGAGCGACGCGCCGACCTTCGGATGGGCCAGCGGGTGGTCGTCCGGCACCGACAGCGCCTCGCGGGCGTAGTAGTGTTTCACCTCTTTCGGCAGGGCGTGGTCGGGGAACGCCTCGCGCACGCGGCTCGCGTCGAGCGTGGCCGTGTGGTAGTACCCGGGCAGGTTCCGACCGCGCTCGTCGTCGTCGTTCTGGACGACCTTGCGGTAGCCTGAACGGTCGCTCTCCAAGAGGTGACCCATCGCCGCCAGCGGGCCGTCGCGGGCGTGAACGGGGCCACTCGCGTCTTTGTGAATTCGCGTATACCGCTCGGCGTCCTGAATGTTCGAGTAGGGGTGCGGGTCCTCGAAGTACCGCGTCGCGATACCCAGGACTCCAGCCGCCCGCCGGAGCAACTTCGGGTAGCGGTCGAACGCGATGTTCGACCCCTTCACCCGGACGTTGATCCCCTCGCCGAAACCGTCGGGGACTGGAATCTCAACGCGGGTGCCGTCGCCCTTCTCACCTTTCATGCCCGGCCAGCGGGGCGCGACGTGGGCGGTGAAATCCTGCTGTCCAGCGGAGTCTTCCGATGGGTGGCGCATCACCTTGATGCGGTACTCGCGGATCGTCTCGATGCGAAAGTCCGTCCTCTGCGGGGTCTGACTGCCGGGGTGGACGATATTGCTCTCTTGGTAGGACAGCCGGGCTACCCACTGCTCGCCGTCGGCGTGGAACTCTTCGCGGCGGGAGCCACCGGCTTGCTTGACCGCGCTGTCCAGCCCGAAGAACGGCGCGAGCCCGTTATCGTTAAACAACAGGTTCGCGTTAAACTCGTGTGGGGCGAGTCGGACGGTTCGCACCTGCGCTCACCCCTCACTACTGGACTCGGCGACGGCGCGCTGGACCCGCGCCTCGCTTTCTGCGACCGATTGCTGACCGCCCCAGTCCCAGCGGACGCGCTCGCCCGCCTCTACGTCGTACAGACGGGAGGCGCGGACGAACCCGGTCACGATGCCTCACCCCCGCCGAGACGGCGCCGGGCCCGGCGTAGGAGGTTCCCGACGGTCCCAGCTGATCGACCGGTCTTACGGGCGTACTCGCGCATCCCGTAGCCATCCTGTTCGACCGCTTCGTACACCTCTCGCTGAGCGTCCGACAGCGCCGACAGGTCTTCCTCGTACTCAAACAGCGACGACTGGTAGGTCACAGCCGCTCACCTCCGGCGACGGTCGCGAACTCTCCCAGCGGGCGCTGTCGCAACTCCACGGGAAGCGACACGTCGGGGACGCTCGGACAGTAGTGTAGCAGGTACTGGACGAACTCACGGGGAATGGCCGACCGAATCTCCGATTCCGTCCACTCGGCAGGCACGCCTTTCGCGGCTGCAAGTTCGTGTCGGACGTACTCGGAGCCGATAGAGATCTCCGCCGTCCCGCTCTCGTAGGCGTCTGGGACGGGGAAGCTCGTCTCGAAGTGTCGGCAGTTGTTGACCCGCAGGCCGAACGCCAGCCCGTTCAACCGCGCCGGCTCTTCCAGGTCGTCGCAGGTCGCGACGTTCTCGATGATGTAGTGGTCGGGGTCGACCGCCTGGATAACCTCGCGGACGTTCAGGTCGGCGAAGGTGGGGTAGCGCTCTTTCGGCGTCTCGTCCCAGTCGTAGCGGCCCATGTTGGCCCACGAGAGTTTCGAGTACGCCTGACACCGCGGCGACAGCCACAGAAGATCTGGCGTCTCGAAGCTCGCCACGAACCCAGCGTCCGACGCATCGCCCTGGACGAACTCGCCAGGATACGTGTCGCTGTAGTCCTCGATGTCGATGCCGAGGTGTCGGACGGGCAGGTCCGCCAGCGCGAGCCCGACACCGCCCGGCCCGCTGTAGCCGTCGAGTACGAATGGCTCCCCCGTCACCACCATTCACTCCCGAAACACTCTGGGTTCCCGCACAGGCTGTAGTGGGGGTACGCCGCCACGGGAACGTCGGTGAACTCGGCGTCGTCTCGGTACTCCGCTTCGACGCACGCTGGCTCTGGCTCGTCGGCGTCGGGGTCCAGCCGGTGGAGCGTGTCGGCGTACTGAGAGCGGTTCCGCACGGCCGTCTCGGGGACTTCCTCCCCCTGACTGACGGCCTGGCTCATGCTTCGACCCCTCCCGTCGGGAACGGGCCTTTGCGTCGGGGAATCGCGGGACGGCGGTGGGCCGCAGTTTGTCCAGACCTTGTGTCAGTCTCAGGGGGGTCTTCCGATATCGAAGTATCGTCCGATTCTCTGGATAACAGCGCCGCTACCGGATGAACAGCATTGTATCCGAGTCGGGCGGCGAAGGAATGGGCGCTGCAGGATTTGAACCCGCGACAGCTTGGTCCGAAGCCAAGCACTCTGTCCAAACTGAGCTAAGCGCCCTCACAAGTTCATACACGAGCATCGATGTTTAAACGTCCCGATCCGTGATGGGGACCGACGGTCGCGACCCGGTCCGATGTGTCGAGCGTGCGGTGGTGAATCAGTTCGGCCGTGCGAGCGGTTTCGGGCGCCGGGGCCATAATAAAGATTTTAACGACCGCCGCGACTAATCGACATATATCGAGCGGACCGGTCGCGGTTCGTGGCGAAACGGTGGTGACTCCCGTAGGAATGTACGACCTCGGATCGACGTTCGGGAACGCGACGGTTGCCCCGGGTACGAACCTGCTGGTCTCCGGGCCGCCGCTGTCGGGCAAGCGTCGCATGGCGCTCGAGGTGCTGGCTCACGGCTCCGAGCGGGGCGAGGGAGTGATCGTGGTCACCACCCGCGACAGCGCGAGTCGCGTCCTCAACGATTACGAGGCGCTGGTCTCGGACCCCGGGTCGGTCGACATCGGCATCGTCGACTGCGTGACGAAACACCAGGGACGGAGCGCCCGCGACACGGAGATCGTCAAGTACGCCTCCTCGCCGGAGGACATGACCGGTATCGGGATCAAGTTCTCCGAGTTCGTCGAGGAGTTCCGCCAGGAGCGCGGGGTCGAGAACGTCCGCGTGCTGGTCGACTCGCTGTCGACGCTGTTGATGTACTCGGACGTGCAGACCGTCTTCCGGTTCATGCACGTGTTCACCAGTCGCATCGAAAACGCCGACGCGCTC
>Ga0207732_100321_pt1 | contig 17638 bp, 13 predicted proteins | sample A23P1SouthBayCA_FD_187733 | JGI IMG/M metagenome (GOLD analysis project Ga0207732, IMG submission 187733) | Aerobic enrichment media microbial communities from Eden Landing Ponds, California, USA - A23 P3 (4) (SPAdes) | ecosystem: Environmental > Aquatic > Marine > Unclassified | place...
GTTCAACCTGTCGGCCACGACGACCGACGACACGACCGACACGTTGCTCGTCCAGAGGGGGAGTTCGGCGTCTGCGACCGTCGACCTGGACGGTGACGGGAACAGTGCCTCGGTGTCGGTGACCGCCGACTACGGGCCGGTGCCGACTGGGGCCACTACGTACGACAACACCACCGACGGCACCGTCGACAACGTGACCGTCACCTTCGACGAGGCGGTCAAGACATCCTTCGCCTACGCGACAGGGAACTTCACCGTCAGCGGCGCGACGGTGGCGGCTATCGCCGACAACGACGGCGACGACACGCTCCGACTCGAGGTCGATTCGGCGCCGACGAACGACACGTCGATCACGCCGGACGTGACGGTCGCACAGGACGCGGTGCAGGACACGAGCGGCAACACGGGGCCGGCGAGCGGTGACGTGACGGTCACCGCGGGCGACGGCGCGGCGCCGCAGGTGGTGTCGATCGAGTCGATCGACGCGTCGAGCGAGGACGGAACGGTCGACCGGATCGACGTGACATACAGCGAGGACGTGTCGGCGAGCACGCCCGAGAGCGGCGACTACACGCTCGGCGGCGCCGACGCCGGAAGCGTCACGCTCGGGTCGCCAGGGACGAACGCCGACACCGTGCGACTGCCGGTCTCGGCGCCCTCGGACGATACCGGGCTCGATCTGACGCTGTCGTACGACCGAACCGCCGTCACCCCGGACAGCGTCGTCGACGGCGCGGGCAACGTCGCGCCGTCGTTCACCGACCGGACGGTCGCTGACGGTGCGGGACCGGTGATCGCGTCCGCGACGACGAACGACACGAACGTCGACGGGGTCGTCGACGAGATAGATATCGTCTTCACCGAACCGGTCGACGACGGGACCGTCGACGACGTCGACTTCGTCGTTCTGGTCGGCGCGGAGTCGAAGACGGTGACCGGAATCGACACCGGGACGCCCAACGACAACGCGACGACCCTCCAGATGAGCGGCTTCTCGACCGACACGGGCGTCACCCCCGACCTCAGTCCGCCCCAGAACCGGTACGAAGATCTCGCGGGGAACAGCAATCCACCGGACATCGCGACCGCGGCCGACGGTGCGTCGCCGGTCGTCACCGCTGCCGAGACGGCCGACGCCGACGGGGACGGCACGGTCGAGCAGGTGAACGTGACGCTGTCGGAGTCGATCTCGGACGCGGACTCGGCGCTCGACTCGACGACGTTCTCCGCGGTGACGGGCGCGACGGTGAGGTCGGCGTCGACCGGGACGACCGCTAACGACGACCGGATCGTCGTCGGGGTGAGTGGCACACCGACAAACGACACCGGCGTCACGCTGACCGACCTCTCCCTGGCGTCGGGGACGATCTCGGACGGCACGAACGACAACGTCGCCCAGACGGTGGGCACCGTGACGGACGGCGCCGCGCCGACGTTCGCGGGCGTGACGACGGCCGACGCGAACGCGAACGGCTACGTCGACAACCTGACCGTGACGTTCACCGAGAACGTCGCCTTGGGATCGGTCGAGGCGGCGGATCTCTCGATCGGCACGGCGAACGGGCTCTCCGGGAGCGTCTCGGGCGTGACCGGCGACGACGGCGACGCGACGGTGAACGTGACCGTCACCGAGGGGAGTACGACCGACACGGGCGCGACGCCGACGCTCGTCTACGCGCAGGCCGGCGGCAGCGGCGCCACGATCCAAGACACGACCGGCAACCTGATGAGCGACACCACCTCCGACGCCGCGATCGACGGCGCGGCGCCGGTGGTCACCGCCGCGACGACGAAGGACGCGAACGGCGACGGTACGGTCGACCGCATCGACCTGACGCTCTCGGAGTCGCTCGACGACGGCGCCTCGACGCTCGATGCGTCGGCGTTCTCGCTCTCGACCGGCTCGGTCGACGGCGTGAGCACGGGCGGGTCGGCGGACGACGACACCGTCCGCCTGTCGGTGTCGAGTCTCTCGGGGAGCGACGCGACGCCCGACGTGACCTACGCGAGCAACACGTTCGTCGACTCGCTCGGGAACGGCATCCTCACGACGACGTTCACCGGCACGACCAGCGGCGTCGCGCCGGTCGTCGAATCGGCGACGGTGCTCGACCGTGACGGCGACGGCAACGTCGACGCCGCGACGCTGACGTTCACGGGCGCCATCGACGACTCGACGGTCACGCCCGGCAACTGGGCGCTCGGCGGCACGGCCACCGACGCGGTCGATACGCTCTCGACGGCCGACGACGACCGACTCCAGGTGCGGATCACGACCGACGCCGACGAGGTGTCCGGGACCGACGCGGCGGACGTGACGTACACGCCCGGATCGACGGCCAGCCTCGCCGGCAACGCCATCGCGGGCGTTTCCGCCGCCGACGTGGCCGAAACCGACGGTGCGGCACCCATCGTCACGGAGCTGTCGGCGACGACGAACGAGGGTCGGCCTCGCGTCCAAGTCCAGGTGACCGCCTCCGAACCCCTCGACGCCGTCGAAGTCGATCTGAGTGGCCCCCGCTCCGGGACGCTCTCCACGTTCTCCCTCTCCGGGAGCGGGCCGTACGTCCACACACTGAGCTACCGGGCCGAGGTCAGCGGGCAGTACACCGCGACGCTCCAGCGCGCGGTGGACGCCGCCGGCAACGGCGCCGCCGTGGGACAGCGGGATTCGGCCGGGGTCGACCTCCCGGACGACGGGGGAAGCCCGGTTTCGCAGGCTCCCGGCTCGCTCGCAGACCGCGTCGCCTCCTCGACGGCCCTCGTCTTCAGCGACACGGCATCCGTCACCTTCGACCTCGGAACGGGGACGATCGGTCGGGTCGCGGTCACGAGCCGCGCCACGGGCAACGGTTTCGCCCGCTCGACGACGCTCACGTCACCGCCACAGGGCGTCTCGGCGCCCGACGATCCGGCGGTGGGATTCGTCTCGATCCAACTGCCCGACGACTGGCGGTCGACATCCGCGACGCTCCGCCTGACCGTCGACACGTCGGGGACGAGCGCCGACGCGGCGGACCTGCGCATCGCCCGCTACGACGAGGCGACGGATTCGTGGCAGACCTTCGAGACGACCGTCGAGAGCCGGCGCGGATCGACCGTGGTGCTGGCGGCCGAGACGCCCGGCTTCTCCACGTTCGCGGTCGTCGAGGCACCGGAGACGGCGTCGACGACGGTCGAAGTGACGACCGCCACGCCGACGCCGACACCGACCGACTCCGGCGGCGACGGGGCGGACACGGCGACGGTGACGGCCACGCCGACGGACGGGGGAACGGGAACTCCGGCCGACACGCCGACGCCTTCGCCGGCCGCGACGACTGCCGGAAACGGTCCCGGGTTCGGCGCGCTCGCGAGCCTCGCCGCGCTCGCGGCGCTGACGGCCCTCGTCGCGCGCCGCCGTCGGGAGTGATGGGTCCCGGTTTCAAGACGCCGGCGCGCGAACGCGGACCGTGACCGATTCGGACGCCGACCGCCGACACGACCGCCTCACCCGCCACCCGACGGCCGGGCCGCGCAACTCGCTGTGGCACTGGACGGACGCGAAACACCCGCTCCGGGTCGTCGTGAACTACCTCGCGGTCTGGCTGATCCGCGTCTCGCCGAGTCTGCGGGCGAAAAACTGGCTCCTCCGCCGGCTCGGAGCGACCATCGATCCCGGCGTCGCGTTCGGCCTGGAGGCGACGCCGGACGTGTTCTGGCCCGAACTCATCACCATCCGCGCCGACGCCGTCGTCGGCTACGACGCGACGCTCCTCTGTCACGAGTTCCTGACCGAGGAGTACCGCACCGGCGAAGTGGTGGTCGGTGAGCGGGCGCTCGTCGGCGCAGGGGCGGTGGTCCTCCCCGGCGTCGAAATCGGCGACGACGCGAAGGTGGCTGCCAACTCGCTGGTCACCGAGGACGTGCCGCCGGGGACGACGGTCGCGGGGGTTCCAGCCCGACCGGTCGAGGGTGGTGTCGGGAGCGACGGCGCCTAGGAGCGGATACGAACGAAGCCGTCCGCGAACACCTTGCTGTTCGGGAAGACGTACTCTTCGCCGTCGGTTTCGACGTGGGTGACGAACAGATCTACCTCCTGGACGATCCCGCGCACGTCGCCCACGCGAATCTCGTCACCGATGGTGTAGGGCTGGTTGAGCAGGAGGTAGGTGCCGACGGCGCCGGCCGAGAGCAGGTGACGAAAGGCGAGCCCTCCCAGGAAGACGATGGCGAAGACGTAGGCCGCGAGCAGGACGATGAGCGCGGCGGTGGCGACGCCCACCTGTCCGAGCGCGATCAGCGCCGCCAGATAGAACACGCTGTATTTGGCCATCAGCGGGAGGACACCGATCTGCGGGAGCTTCACGCCGCGGAAGCGCTCCGACACGACCAGTTCCACCTTGTCGCCGAGGAGGACGCCGACGATGAGGACGATGACGGCGAAAAAGAGCTTCGGGAGGAAGCCAGCGACGGCGTTCCAGAACTGGGCGACGTACTCGATTTCGGCGACGGCGACGGCGGCGAAGACGGCGATGCCGAACACGAAATAGCCCGCGATGGCCGCGAGGATGTCGACGGTCGACGTGCCGAACTCGCGAGCAGTCCGCTCGAACGCCGTCCCCTCGATGGCACCGGGGACGCCGATCCGTCGCAGTACCCGCCGGGCGACGATGCGCGTCAGCCACCCGAGAAGCAGGCCGAAAAAGAGCGTCGCGAAGGCGAGCCAGAACCGGATCGGCACGGCATCGACGAACTCGCGGATCGTCCCGCTTTGCATCTCAGTACTCCTCCGGATCGATCTCCAGAATCAGATCGCCACTTTTGAACGCCCGGACCATCCCGTCGGACTCCGAGAGGACGATAGCGATGGCGTTGGTGTCACGCGTGATCGCGCCGCCGGCCATGTGGCGCGCCCCCAACCCCTTCGGGATGTCGACACCCTCGGCCGACGGTTCCAGATATCGGTACGCCGAGACGATTTTCCCCGAATCCGAGACGACGAACGCACCGTCCAGCCGCGAGAACTCCTTCAGCATCACGTTCACGATGGGGTCGCCGACGTGGACGTGTGATTTCTCGAAAGGGTTGTAGCTGAGCGGCCGCGACTTGTTCATCACCTTACCCGCGTCGCCGACGACGAACAGCGCGCCGACCGGCTTGCCCTTCTGCCCTTTCTTCCCGAGGTCGATGGCCACTTCGAACACGTCGCGAATGACGCCGGGTTCGGCCCGTGAGTCGGTAAAGAGGTCGTAGATGCCGGACCGCATCGACTCGTCGACCCGCACCCGGACCAGACAGTCGGCGTCCACCTCGTCGCCGAACATCGAGACGGCACAGGCGACGGTGTCGCCTTCGGCGGCGAACCCGTGATCCATCGCGCCTTCGACGCCGAATTTGATGCGATCACGGACGTTGTCGAAATCGAGTGGGAGTTCGACGAACGACTCCGCACCCACGTCGTTCTCGTCGTCGATCACCACCCGCTCGACGCCCGCGTCCGCGAACCGCTCGTAGTACGCCACCGACGGAGAGAACAGGAACAGTCCGTCGACGTCGTTCACGAGGTCGCCCAGAGAATCGCGTAACGTCGCCATTACCGGACCGACGAGACGCTGCGAAATAAAGGTTTTTGGCGCGTCACACGCCTGTCATGCGCTCCTCGGGCCGTTACTCCCTGAGCCTCGCCACGTGGTCGATCCGTCGCTGAACGAGGTCGGATTTCCCGATGTCGTGCCGAATCCGCAGGCCGTCGCCCGCGGCCGCGAGAGCGTCTTCCGCAATGGCCTCCGCGTCCGCAATCGTCCCGTCGATGCCGACCACCGCGAACGCCCGCGACGTGGTGGTGTAGAGGCCATCGTCGCGGGCGTCGACACTGGCGTAGAAGAGGAGGGCGTCACCCTCCCCCTCGGCCACCCGCGCCACGCTCTCCTCGTCCACCTCGATCAGCGCGCCGGACTCGGGCTCGGTCGGGTAGCCGGCCGGCACCGCGTACTTGCAGACGGTCGCCCGGGGGTCGAAGTCGAGTTCGGGTAGTGGGTCGCCGTCCCGTGCGGCCGTCAACACGTCGATAAACGGCGTTTCGAGGACGGGGAGGGTGTTCATCGCCTCCGGGTCACCGAAGCGAGCGTTGAACTCCACGACCCGTACGCCGTCGGCGGTGAGCATGAACTGGCCGTAGAGAACGCCCTTGTACTCGGGGAGGGCGTCGACGGTGGCCTCCAGAATCTCGACCGCCGCCTCGTAGTCCGCCTCGTCCATGAACGGCAGCGTCGACGTGGCGTCGCTGTAACTCCCCATGCCGCCCGTGTTCGGCCCCTCGTCGCCCTCGTAGGCGCGCTTGTGATCCTGCACGGCGGGCGTCGTCCGTAGCCGCCCGGCGTCGCGTCGCCCCTCACTCGCGACGAACGCCTGCACGGTGAACTCCTCGCCGACGAGTCGTTCCTCCAGGACCACGCGGTCGTAGTCGGCCTCGCGGAGGTAGTCTTTGGCCTCGGCTTTGGTCACCTGATCGCCGGTGACGCGGACGCCCTTGCCGCCGGTGAGCCCCACCGGCTTGACCGCCAGGTCGCCGTCGTAGGCGTCGATGTAGTCACACGCGGCCGCCATGTCGTCGAACGTCTCGAAGTCGGGACAGCCCGGGATACCCTCCTCCACCATGAACCGCCGCTGGTAGGCCTTGTCCGTCTCGATGCGGGCGGCGTCCGCACCGGGGCCGAAGGTGTAAACGCCGGCGTCGTCGAGCGCGTCGGCGACGCCCGCCGCGAGCGCCGACTCCGGGCCGATCACCGCGAGGGTCGCGTCCACGTCTTCCGCGAAGGCGACGATTGCTTCGCCACTCCGCTCGTCGATGGCACGCATCTCCTCGGCCAGCGCCGCGATGCCGGGGTTGCGGTTGCTCGCACAGGCGTAGAGGTCGGCGTCGGGCGCGACGGCGCGGGCGATGGCGTGTTCGCGCCCACCGCCGCCGACGAGAAGCACTGTCTCGGACATGGTCGATGCACCCCGCGGAATCGGCCTAAACGTTACCCTTCGTCGCTCGCTACCGCCCGCTCACCGTCGCGGCGACGCCCGTCCGCCCGCCAGCGGCGGCGAACAGACCGACGGCGGCGAGTCCCGCCCCGACGCCGGCGACCGCCAGCGGCAGTTCGTAGTCCACACCCAGCCGCGTCACTGGCAGGGTGAACAGCGGCGGACCGATGGCCTGCGCCCCGAGGACGACGCTCGTCCGCAGACTCATGACGCCACCGCGGAACTCGGGACCGGCGAGCGCCGACAGCGCCGAGGCCACCGAGGGGAGCACGAGGCCGTGGCCGACGCCGAAGACGCCGAGTGAGAGGAGGACGCCGACGGCCGATCCGGCGGCCCAGACGCTCACGAGACCGGCCGCGTAGAAACAGAACCCTGCGGTGACGAGCCCGAGATCCGACAGATAGCGAGCGAAGCGGCCGTTGAACACCGCGACGACGGCAGAGACCATCATCGCCCCCGTCACGAGCGCGCCGACCCGTCCCGACGCGAGCCCGTACGTCCCCTCCAGCAGGAACGGGACGGCGGTGAGGACGCCGCCGAAAAAGAGGACGAAGCCCGCGAGCGTCGCGCCGTAGACGACGAGGGCTCGTCGGGCCGGGAGCGACGCGACGGCGGCGCGGAGATACGATCCGTCGCGGTCCGTGGCCCCCGTCTCCGCTGCCGTCGCCGGCGCGTCGAGATACCGATACACCAGCCCCGCGACGACGACGCTCGCCCCGTAGAGATAGAACGGCGCGTCCCACGAGCGAGCGGCGAGGACGCCCCCGAGGACGGGGCCGGCGGCGGCGCTGAAGGAGATGCCCGCGCTCACGACGCCCATCACCGCGTTGCGCCGCGGGCTGTCGTAGTAGTCGCCGACGAGCGCCAGCGTCAGCGAGGCGAGGATGCTCCCGCCGACGCTCCCCTGTACTGCCCGGAGCACGAGCACCGTCCAGAGGTCGGTCGCGAGCGTCACGGCGACGCCGGCGACGCCGTAGACCAAGAGGCAGGGGACGACCACCCGGCGCCGGCCGAATCGGTCGGCGTACATTCCCACGACGGGCGCGAGCACCGCCCCCGGAGCGGCGAAGGCGGTGATAACCAGCCCGCTCCGGGCGCTCGACACACCGAAGGCGTCGGCGATGGCCGGGAGCGCCGGCCCGACGATAGTCACGTCGAGCGGTGCCACCGCCGCGGTCGCGAGGAGGAGATACAGCCGTGGGGAGCGCCACGGGACGCCCGACGACTCGTCGGAGCCAGACATCGTCTATCGGCGCGTCGACCGGGACGGTAATCAATCCGGGTGTCTGCCGCCTACTTCCGCTCCCGCAACTGCTCGCGGTGCAAGGAGAGGATCAGATCCGCGAGCATGCCGAACATCAGCAGTTGGACGCCGACGAGGATGGCGAAGGCGGCGACGACGGCGAGGACCTCGTGGGAGACACGCTGGGTGATCCACTCGACGGCGACGTAGACGGCGACGAGAACGCCCGTCGCCGTCGACACCGAGCCCAGACTCCCGAAGTAGAACAGTGGATTGTTGGTCTTGGCCCGCCGGTAGAGTTCGAGGAAGATGATCCCGCCGTCGCGGATCGGGTGGAGGTTCGTGTTCGACCCCGCCGGTCGCGGGTAGTAGGTGATGGGGACGACCGTCGTCGGAATCGACCGTTTGGCGCACTCGACGGCCATCTCCGTCTCGATGCCGAACCCCTCCGCCGTGAGATGCATCTCCTCGAACGACTCCCGGGTGAACGCCCGGTAGCCCGAGAGGATGTCGCCGAAGTCGTCGCCGTGGATGACGCCGAAGGCGGCGTTGATAAGGCGGTTGCCGACGCGGTTGAGGAGCGTCATGGCCCCCGGCCGCATGTCGGCGAAGCGGTCCCCGATGACGTGGTCGGCGTCGCCCGAGAGCAGGGGTTCGAGCATGGCCTCGGCGTCGTCGGCGTGATACGTGCCGTCACCGTCGAGCATGAGGATGTGTGGGGCGTCGACATGTTTCGTGACGGCTTCCCGGACTGCCTGCCCCTTGCCGGAGCCGGACTGACGGACGACGCGTGCGCCGGCTTCGCGGGCGATAGCGCGCGTGTCGTCCGTGGATCCGCCGTCGACGACGAGGACGTTCCCGAAATTCGCACCGTGGAAGTCCCGGACGACGTCGCCGATGGTTTCGGCCTCGTCGAGAGTGGGGATGAGAACGCAGACGGCGTCGGAGTCGGGCATGGTGGTGTCTCACTATCAGAGGCAAAAAGTGATTTGTCTCGGAACCCCTCGAGTGAGGGGCAACATCGCCGCCGTCGATGAGACTCGATGTTCGGTCGATCGTGCAGGGGTGCCTGTGGGAGAGCCACCGACAGGCCGTGAAATCAACTCAAAACGGGGCATATATAATCGCACAGCAGCACGTTGTGGAACATGAATATCCTCTTCCTCACCGAGGAAGCGATCACGTTCTCCGGCACGATGGTGAGAGGGGGACAGATTCACGTGCGGAACGTCGTCGCTGGCCTGCGAGACCGGGGACACGATGTCCACCTCGTCGATTGGAATAGCGAACCGGAAGTCGATTTCCAGCACTCCATCGCTCCGAAGTTGCGGTTCGTCGTGGACCCGATTCGGACGACACGACGAGCGATCCGAGCCGGTAGGGATCTCGACGCCGACGTAATCATCTCGAAGACGCGGAAAACGTACCTCCCCGGGCTCGCCGCAGCGGCGGTTCTGAGCGCACCGCACGTCATCCACGTCGGCAGCAGCCTCAACCCGCCGACGGTTGGCGTAATCGACCTCCTCGATAACGCGTCGTTCACTTCCCGTATTCGTGCCCCCCACGACGCTTACTTCGTGGTTTGTAACGCTATTGGCGCCGAATTACTGGATCGCGGAATTCGTGAGGAACGCATCTACGACGTTCGTAACGCCGTCGACACCGAGCGGTTTCATCCTGACACGGACGTGGATTTGCCCGCTGACGCTGCGGCGCGTCTCGAAGAGACCGATGGTCCCTTTCTCGGGTTCGTCGGCGGTCTCTTCGATTACAAGGGGGTCTTCGATCTCGCCGACGCCGTCCAGCGGACTGAAACGGAGCCAACCGTCGTGATTGCTGGAGACGGCCCGGCTCGAGGGCGCTTGGAACGAGAACTCGGAGAGAACGGTGTGTTTCTCGGAAGCGTTCCTTACGAGCGGATGCCCGCAGTTTATGCGGCGTTCGATGCGCTCGTTCTCCCCTCTCATACCGAAGGACTGCCCCGGGTCCTGCTCGAAGCCGCTGCGACTGAACTGCCCGTGATCGCCACGCGGGTGGGTGGCGTTCCCGAAGTTGTCACGGAAGGGACCACCGGACTGTTGTGCCCCCCACGTCAACCGGAGCAGCTCGCTGGGCGGATCGATCGGCTATTCGAAGAGTGTGATTCGGCAGCGATGGGTACCGCCGCGCGAGAGCGGGTCACAAACGAGTTCACATGGACAGCTCAGTACGATCGATATGAGCAGTTCTTAGGAGCCGTTATCGATGACCACTGACGACGAGACGCCACGGTCGTCTCGCCAGCGAGGAACGAGATCCAAATGACCGACGCTGGAGACCAAGACGGATTCACGAAAGACGACGCTGTCCGCGATGTCGTTCGCGGCGCCGGAGTGGTCTATATCGGCCTCGTCTTGGAGATGGGGTTAGCGTTCGTCGCCCAACGGTTCGCTGCGGTTCACTTGTCAGTGGGCGGGTTTGGAAATTTAATTTCCGGGACAGCACTACTCGACGTCGGAGCGGTCTTGGCTGGCTTGGGATTCGCTTCGGGGCTCGCACGGTACCTCCCCCGAGTGACACGGGCACAACAACGTCCACTCGCGAAATACGCACTTGCGCTCGTCCTTCCGGCCTCGTTCGTCGTCTCCATTCCGATCGTCGTGTTCGCCGACGTGATAGCGACGAACCTCTTCGGAGAGCCGGGATTAGATACGAGCCTCCGCGTGTTCGGCGCAGCGATTCCGTTTGCCGCCTTGATGAACCTCGGTATCGGCGGCACGAGAGGGCTGAAAATCTCCCGGTTCCGGGTGTACGTGAAGAATATCCTCCATCCAGGCGCACGGTTCGCGCTCATCATGGTCGCCGTCGTCGTCGGTGCCAACCAGGTGGGCTTCGCGGCCGGCTACACCGTCCCGTTCGTCCTCGCTGGGTTACTGGCAGTTACGTTGTTCTGGCGAAATCTTCCCGACGAGTCCGACACGCGGGGGGCACGGCAGGTCTTCCCGGAGTTCCTCCGGTACTCGCTGCCGTTCACCGTCAGCGGGCTCTCGTCGTTCGTCTACCGATCGCTCGATATCTTCCTCCTGCTGTACTTCGTCGGGAACCGCGCCGTCGGCGCGTACGCCGTCGCGTATGCGTTCGCACAACTGATAGGGATGTTTTCGACGGCGTTTAGTTTCCTCAGCACGCCGGTCTCAAGTCAGCTGGAGAACCAGAACCAGGTCAGCGAGGCAGTATCCGTCCAGACGACGATTGCTCGGTGGCTTGCCATAATCACGATCGGGGCCCTGATTCCGATGGTTGCGTTCGCCGGGGACTTCCTCCGATTGATCTATCGTCCGGCCTACGCCTCAGCGGCGCCCACGCTCGTCGTTCTCGTCATCGGCTTCGCGCTCAAGAACGTGCTCCTCACCCACGGTCCGATCCTCGAAGCGTTGGGCAAATCGAAGTTAGCGGCGTTCAACACCACCTCGGCGGCAGTCGTGAACCTCGGGGCCAATCTCCTGTTGATTCCGCAGTACGGGGCATATGGGGCAGCGGTTGCGACGACGCTGTCGTTCGTGGTCTTGAGTGTCCTTCCGACGTTGGAAGTGAGATACTACACTGGCGAAACGACGCTGTCCACACCGGTGTTCGGGCCGATTGCGGTCGCCGTCCCGATCTCGCTCGCCGCCGTTCCGGTGTTCCAGCGAGTCCCGTCGACGTTGTTGTGGACGTTGGGAGTTAGCGGCGCGTTCGCGCTTACCTACGCCATCGCCGTCGTCGTCGTGCTCGGATTCACACCGACCGACGTGATGATTATTCGGTCGGCTGAGGATAGATTCGGGCGATCACTCGGACCGCTTGATGCGGTGCTTCGGCGTTTCTCTTGAGAAGCTAATCGTCAGATACTATTTCGCTGCTCCGGATATCGGAAACAATGAGCCAGAGCCTGCGACAAGTTCTCGCCACGGTCCGCGAGAATTATCAATCATTTAATTGGTGGCGGAACCGCGTGTTCGTCCCCTACGTCCTCGGAACGCTCACCAGACTACACCCCGGATATCCTGGCTACGACGAAGCGATTCAAGTGACCGACGAGGACTGGGACAATTTGATCGTATTGGATAGCTGTCGGCACGACGCCTTCGAGCGCGTCGCTGACCTCGACCGATTCGACAGCTATCGGTCCGTCGTAAGTCCCGGCAGCCACTCCAGTGAGTGGACTCGCCGAAACTTCACTGGCCGTCAGTTCGGTGACATCGTCTACGTGTCTGCGAACCCACACACGTCGAAGTTGGCCGGCGACTCGTTTCACAAAATAATCGAGATGTGGGACCGGGAGTTCGACGACGCTTCCGGTACCGTCCCTCCGGAAGCGATGGCGGACGCCGCGCGTGAGGCGATCGAGGAGTACCCGAACAAGCGGCTGATCGTTCACTTTATGCAGCCACACGGGCCGTTTATCGGGAGCGACATTCCCGAGGAGGAGGTGGACGAACGGTACTGGGAGGCGTACGATCAGAATCTGAGATTTGTGTTGGAGACCGTCCACGAGTTGCTCGATGACCTACCGGGACGAACAGCGATCACCGCAGATCACGGTCAAATCGCTCCCAGCCCGATACGCAACGTGCTCGGGGTGAACGGCCACAAACCGGGGCTCCGCCACCCGGGACTTGTACAGGTGCCGTGGGCGATCATCGAGGGAGAGCGGCGTCGAATCGTTGCCGGAACGACCGGCGATGCCGTCGCCGACGGAATCGACGACCGGCTTCGTGACCTCGGGTACAAAGTCTGAAGCGTAGCCCAAACGAGACTCTATTCCAACTCACTTTCAAATTCTCATCTCATTAGACGAAGGATTTGAAGGTGAAAATTGCAGACAATCAACTTCGATCCTTTCCAGAAACTGGTTCATTATGTACTGCAGCTATCACGGCTGGAGGTCGAGCGTCAGACTCTGGAACTGTATCTCCCCACTTGTAGCGATTTTGAAGGAGAGTGGATAGATCTTTTTCATCAATTGACATGCCGTTGTGACCGAAACGAAGAGTAACATCATAACCATATTCTGATAGTAACTTCAGAGGCTTTGTTGGCTTGGTTTCGTAATTATATGGATGTAGCTCTACGATTATAACTCTCGGTCGGATTGGCAGATCTTTTAGTATATCAATTTCAGAACCTTCACAATCAAGTTCCAAAACGTCACAAGTAGGCAAGTTCTTGGGTGATACTTTGTCTGCCTGTTCAGAATCACCCCAATATACGTCTCGTTCCTCCCCAACGACGGCATGTTTAATATCAATATTGACACTGATATCATTCATTCCGATTGTACTATGAATTTCTTCAATTGATTCTTTCCCACCCTCATAGATGGACACATCTCCTGTTTCTCCGACAATCTTAGCTGCCCTAATTGCTGAAATCCCCTTGCCCCCTCCTACTATAATAACAGAATCTCCCTTATGAGTTAGTGCAGAGTGTGCTGATACGATCCCACCTTCTTGATTTGGTTTGTTAGAGAAAGGAATGTAAAAAAAGCGGTCTAAGAGAGATTTTTCTCTAGTATTGACATTATTTTCTGTGTAGAATCCGATATTTGGAAGAACCTTTCGTAGTGTTGTTCGGTAACCTAACCCAATTCCTCTCCAAATAAACTCTAGGAGGCCTTCCTCTCGGAGAACTTTAGTAGCTTTTTTGTATAATTTCGTCGACATATATTAATTGAGGTTTTGCCAGTAGCACACAAACAGATCTCGTTTGATAAATATTTCACGTTTCGTGCGCTGGACATTATATATCTATCTCCAGCAGATCTGTTGATATTTCGATTGTCTCATTATAAATAACTTCTGCTAAAAATTATTATCTTTCATAATGCTTTTGCCGACGCCTCCCATCCATTATATCTCTAAAACGAACCAGGATCGTGGATAGGGCAAGTTAGAACTAACCCATTTCACAAACCAAATTAGCTCAACATTAGATATGCCCTCATATACTGAATTGAGTCGGTTTCCATAGGTACCATGCTCCACCAGATTATAGTTGTCATATCCATCAAACAAATTACACCACCATGCATGTGACTTCATCCGCCGTGTTTCAGATTGTGCAGGATACCAATGGTTTGCAACACTTAGAATAAGGTAATCTCTTGATACGCGGGCGACCTCGTGGATTATCTCTTTTATTCCGTCATTATCGAAGTGCTGATACACGCCGGAATTAAACGAGGTAGAGAAAGTATTATCATCAAAAGGAAGTTCAAACATATCTCCTCGGATAAATGATGTATCAGCATCCATTCGACGGGCACGTTCGTGAGTCAGCTCAACTCTATCGGCGCTTAAATCGACGCCGACCGCATTTTCCACATACGGCTCAACGGCGAGAGCTTGTGTTCCCGTCCCACAACCGAATTCCAACGTTTGTCCATCGGTATAGTCAATCACCTTCTGTAGGTATGGTGCATGATTCCCTGCCCGCCTGAACATGAGAAAATGATCTTCATATGTTATATCATCAATATTCTTATTGGGATTTGTTTGATCACGGATTGTAGTGTCCCTCTCTCGTTCCTTTCGGGTTCCTTCTCCGACCATATACTTGACTCAGAATGGACTACAAATATAATCCCTTTGTGAGACGTGAGGCGGTCGTGGCTAGATAAGCTGGTTCCGTGCGAAGGCGGATGCTTGTAACCAATTTTCAGCGGTACTCGGTTCGACGTGACTAAACGTATTCGAAAACTTATTAGTTCGTCGTTTTAGTTCTTGAAAGACACGTTCGACGGCATTCCGATTCCCATGTATAATATGCTTGAATCGTAGCCCATGTCGGTGGGCCGCCTGCAACCACGGTGCACCGTCGACGAGAAAGACTGCGCCGTCGACCTGATGTTTCTCGCGAAGTTCGGAGAGAAACATCGAGGTGATTGCGATGGTTCTCGTCGGATAGAGTGAAGCAGGCGGTTGGTGTCGAGATCAACAGCGGCGTACAGCCAATATCGCTCTTCATTGAGTTGAATCACAGTTTCATCAACCGCAACGTGATTCGGATCAGCACCGTCTGTCGGCTGTAAATCGGCCTTCTGTACCCATCGATGCACGGTGCTTCGATGGCGATCAACGTCCAAAATATCAAAAATTAAGACAGTATTTGAAAGTGATAAGCTAGCCAAATGGAGTCGAATACCGAGCTTCATCGCTGGCTCGGGTGTCGCCTCTCGTTCCAGAAACTCTAATTCGATACAACCGCTATCGCCGCTGAGGCGGTCGAACGAGAGCATAGTCAAATCCTTGACCGCCTCGTTCCTTATCGCAACGCTACCCATGAAGCAGCACTAATGCTGGCGTAATATTAGTATTCAATTTGGCATCCACCATGCGTAAATCGCCTTCCTACCGTAGATAGCTCTCACGTTCCTCGGAGAGAGTACAACAGGATTCGCGGCTGACTAGCTCAACATTCGTGTACGCCCAAACGTATACGACAGTTACACAACGGGTAGTGAGTATTCACGAGCACTACACAGTATGAATATTTTTGAATTATTGTCAACTGGAATGCGACTCAAGAACTATCTGTATCCCAGATCCCGCAACCGCTGTTTGACCTCTTCTGACTCCTCGATCTCCGGAAGGTCAGTCTCCGTCGATCGAGCTCGCTCGCGGTAATCCTGCATTTCTCCTTTGAGACGTTCGACCATGTCGGGGTTCTCTCCGCTCACGTCGCTCGATTCTCCAGGATCTGCCGCCAGATCGTATAGTTCGACCTCGTCATCTTCCACATGCCAGAGACACTTCCACTCGGAGGTCCGTGCTGCGAGTCGATGCCCTCCGTTTGAGGTGCCTAATTCGACGCCATTCTCTTTTTCATGAAGGTTCTCGCCCTGCAGTTTTCCGGGTCGCTCAATGCCACAGGCATCACAGATCGTCGGGAAGAGGTCGAGCAACGAGACCTGCGTGTCGTCCGTTCGGGGAGTGCGTCCGGGTTCATCCACGATGAGTGGGACTCGGAGCAGTTCGTCGTACATATACGGGTGGTGGCCCCATCGTCCGTGTTCGCCGAACGCCTCGCCGTGGTCGGCGGTGAAGACGACCATCGTCTCGTCGCGAACTCCTCGTTCGGAGAGGGTATCGAGCAACCGGCCAACGTGGTGGTCCACGTAGTGGAGTTCCCCACGGTACAGCGCCTTGAGATCCGTTATATCCTCTTCGGTAAGGGTGTCCGGCGACTCCTCCATCGTGTCGTTGAGATTCGCCACTCGACGCGCCGAAAGCGGTTCATGACCGATTGCTTCGAGATGCTCGTCCGGCGGCTGGAACGGATAGTGGACATCCATGTAATGGACCCACATGAAGAACTGGTCTCCGTCCCAGCCGTCGAGCCAGCCGAGTGCGTCGTCTGTAATCGACTCGGCCCGTTCGTACGCCGACATCCCAGTCGCGGAGCCGAAGATATGCCAGATCTGCCGTAAGAGGCTGTAAAGGCGTGAATCTGAACGAAGATTCTTATCAACAATATTAATAAACGTGTTCGCGTCGTCGCGGTTTTCTTCCCCGTCGTTGAATACGTCAAACCCGTAGTTGTAATTCATATCTGGGCCTAAATGTGGATTCGAGTGATAGCCTACAGTAGTGAAACCAGCATCTCGGAGAGAGTCAGATAGGAATGGCCGTGCTTCGTCGAGATACTGATAACCGCCGTACAGCAGAGGATGTGTGCCCGTCAGAATGGACGGAAAGCTCGATGGCGTGTTCGGACCGTTCGCAACGGCCTGCGTGAACTCGATTGCGGTTTGAGCGAGTGAACTGACGTTCGGAGCGACAGTCTCGCGGGATTCTGAGAGTGTATCCCGTCGAAGGCTATCGACGGTGATGAGTAGGGCGTTGTCAGCCATTGTACCGACCATTTTCTGCCAAGATATATAAACTCCATTCGATTGGTCAGACCGAACGAGTAATAAGCCAGCTAGCGAAAAGGTGGGACAGGGAAATACCGAATTCAGCATATACGGTTACCATCGAGCGATTCGACGCGCTTCTTGAAGAGCATTACCGGGTGTGGGTGTATACGGAGTAAGACCCCGAACTCGATATCGACGTGAGTGAGGTTGCGGGCCGACTCGAAGCCCTCGGATACGTCGAAGAGTAACTAAACTGGAGAGACGAATCGGGACAGTTGCGCGAACTCGGTCACTGGGTCGCCAGCCGAACCGCCCGTTGGAGTTTATCCTCCATAACCGCCAACGAGTACTCCGCGATATCATCTCGCGCCTGCGACGAGAGCCTGTCACGTAGCTCGGGGTTCGTAATCCCGCGTAGCAAGCCGTCGGCGAAAGATCGCGGAGTCGCCTCGGTGATAATCGCGTTTTCCCCGTCTGTGAGCATCTGGGTGTTGAATGGCAGGTCC
>Ga0207732_100347_pt1 | contig 16178 bp, 19 predicted proteins | sample A23P1SouthBayCA_FD_187733 | JGI IMG/M metagenome (GOLD analysis project Ga0207732, IMG submission 187733) | Aerobic enrichment media microbial communities from Eden Landing Ponds, California, USA - A23 P3 (4) (SPAdes) | ecosystem: Environmental > Aquatic > Marine > Unclassified | place...
ACGCGTTCGACGGCCGCGGCCTGTTCGTCGACGGTCATGAACCGATGGATCGTGCCGAACCCGCCGGCGCGGCCGATCGCGATGGCGGCGTCGGGGCCTGTCACGGTGTCCATCGGGGCCGACAGGAGGGGATTGTCGAGTTCGATGTCGTCGGTCAGCCGCGTCGAGAGGTCGACGTCGCTCCGGCTGTCGACGGGCGACCGCTGGGGGACCAGCAACACGTCGCCGTACGAGAGCCCGGTTCGGAGGTTGTCCATACCGCCGCAATCGTAACGGGTCCGCCCCTATAGCGGTGACGGTCCGCGGAGAGCGTATCCGGTGCCTGCTCCGGTCGGCCGAGCGGGCGCGCTCGGCCGTCGACGCGCCCGTTCAGCCCAGCGGCCTGAACCACACCGCGGCCACGAGCGTGGCGAGGAAGAGATAGGAGCCGCGGATGAGCAGCATCGTCGCGAGTTCGGGCTCGGCGCGGCGGGCGAGTAGCGCGACCGCGCCGAAGACGAGCGCGGCGAGGCCGGCGCTGGGCGGGATGCCGCGCAGCCCGAGCGCGAGCGCGACGACGGCGACCATCCCCGTCGCCATGAGCGCGTAGGCGGCCCGATGGGCGCCCCGTTCGCCCAGCACGACCGCGACCGTCCGCTTGTCGATCGAGCGGTCGTAGTCGAAGTCCTGAGCGTCGTCGATCACCTTGATCCCCGAGAGGAACAGGAGGAACACGCCGGCGAGGCCGACGACCGCGGGCGTGAGCCGCCCCGCCTGGACGGAGAACCCGCCGAGGAGTCCGAGCGCGATCCCGGTCGGGTAGCCCATCGTGGCGCCGACGGTGTTGGTGTCGAGCTGGGGGGCGTGGAAGTACCCCAGCGCCCACGTCGGTGCCGTCAGTGCGGCCGCACCCGGGCCGGCGAGCGCCCAGACGGCGGCCAGCGCGAGGAGGAACCCGGCGGTCGACCCGGCGAGCGCGCGTCGACAGGTCGACGCGGAGAGGGGATGGCTCTCGTCCTCGTCGCGGACGTGGAAGTCGACGTAACCGTCCTTGACGTGGGCCGTGTAGACGGCGAAAAAGAGGGCGGCGACGTGGGCGCCCGCGGCCGCCGGGTCGACCGCACCGGCGAAGACGCCGCCGAACAGCGACGCCGCCAGCGGCGGCAGCATGAACACCGGGTGAACCTGCGAGAGCAGCGCTCGGACGACCGGAACCCTCCCACTGGCGTGTGTGGCCTCCCCCATAGAGTCCCGTTCGGTCGGGACCGACAACGTTCTTTCGCAGGATCACGTCACGGTTCGCCGCCGCGGCGAGCGGCCGCGTCCCCACCCGGCCGCTCATGTGAGTGGGACCACTTGCGGCGGTATGGACAGCGAGCGCACGGAGCGGCTCGCGGGCGGCCTGTTCGCCCTCGGTATCGCCGTCCTCTGGGCGACCGTCGCGGGCGCCGTCCCGCCCAGCGCCGGCCTCGCCGCAGTCGCGTGGTTCGCGACCGCGCTCGGGGTCGCGGCCGGGCCGCTGGACCGAGCGCGGACCCGGCTCGGTGCCGGCGCCGCGGTCGGCGCTGTCGCGCTCGCCCTGGGGGTCGCCGCGGAACCGCTCGCGGCGGTTCCGCTGCCGGACATCGGGGTGCTCGGCCCGTACACCTACCTCGCGACGGAGGTCGTCTTCGGGTCGCTCGCGCTCGGGTTGCTCGTCCGGGCGGGGCGGGCGGCGCTCCGCCGAGCGGCGGTGACCGTCGCGGCCATCTACCCGCTCGCGTACGTCTGGGACTGGTACACGCTCGAAGTGGGCGTGTTCGCCATCCCGCTGCGGACGGGCGTCGAGTTCGTCGGGATCCCGGTAGAAGAGCACGTCTTCATGGTCGTCGTCCCGGCGCTCGTGCTCGCCGTCCACGAGACGCTGCACGAGTTCTCGGGGTCTGAGTAAAGCGACGCTCCCCGGTCAGACCAGGTTGTCGTCGTCGAAGACGAACGCGGAGACGTGCGAGGCGAGCCGCCGGGCGTCGTCCTCGGTTTCGGCGTGGAGTTCGCCGGCGACGTGGCCGGTCTCGCCGCCGACGCCGGTGGTCTGGGAGTCGGGGTCGACCCGGACGGAGTAGGAGCGCAGCGAGCGCACGTGTTCGCGGAGCTTCCGCAGCGCCGTCTCGGAGAGCTGGCCGTCGAGGTGCTGGAGGTCGTAGCGGACGACGTAGCCGCGCTCGCCCTCGCGGACGGCGACGACCGGGAGCCCGCGGTCGGCGCAGCGGTCCCACAGCGAGCGTCCCTCGGCCTTCGTCTCGTAGGTCGGGACGTTCGACGGCGTCAGTTGGTCCATCGCCAGTCGGTAGGGCCGCGAGACGTTTCTACGTTCCGCACGCGAATGTCGGCCGAGGCGTCGGCCAGTCGTCCCGGCGGCGTCAGGCCACCGCGTCGTACGCCTCGTCCATGACCTCCAGCGCCTCTTTCAGCGTCTCGACGTTCACCGCGTAGGAGACGCGGGCGTACCCCTCCCCGTGTTCGCCGAAGGCGTCGCCGGGGACGACCACGACGCCGCGGTCGATGACCTCGTCGACGAACCCCTCGGGGACCTTCGGCATCGCGTAGAAGGCGCCCTTCGGCGTGGGACAGTCCAGACCGATGTCGTCGAGGCCGTCGAGCAGCACGTCCCGACGTTCCTCGAAGGCCGCGACCATCTCGTCGACGGGGTCCTGGGGCCCGGTCAGCGCGGCCTCGGCGGCGTGCTGGGCGGCGGCGGTCGCGCAGGCCTGGCCGTACTGGTGGACCCGGAGCATCCGCTCGATCCGGCGGTTGGAGCCGGTGACCCAGCCGAGCCGCCAGCCCGTCATCGAGTAGGTCTTCGAGCAGGCGCTCACGACGACGACGTTGTCCGTCTCGGCGAACTCCAGCGGCGAGCGGTGGTCGCCCTCGAAGACGATGTGTTCGTACACCTCGTCGGAGATGCAGAGCACGTCGTGCTCGTCGGCGATGCGTGCGAACTCCCGCATGTCCTCGGGCGACTGCACCGCGCCGGTGGGGTTCGCGGGGCTGTTGACGACGAAGGCGGCGGTGTCGTCGGTGATGGCCTCCTCGACGGTCTCGGGGGCCATCGTCAGGTCGTCGCGCAGCGGGACCGGCCTGGGCTCGCCGCCGGCGATGTGCGTGAGCGCGTCGTAGGAGACGAACCCGGGGTCGGGGAAGACGACCTCCTCGCCGGGGTCGACGTGGGCCTCCATGGCGATGTGCAGCGCTTCGCTGCCGCCGGCGGTGGCGATGACGTGTTCGGGGTCGACCGCCATCCCGCGGTCCTCGGCGTAGCGGTGGGAGATCGCCTCTCGGAGCGACTCGGTGCCCTTGTTGGAGGTGTACTCGTCGGCCTTCCCCGCGCGGATGGCCTCGATGGCGCCCTCGCGGGCGTGCTCGGGGGTCGGGAAGTCCGGCTGGCCCAGCCCGAGGTTGATCGCGTCCTCGCCGGCGGCCTCGAAGACCTCTCGGATCCCGCTTATCGACACCTGCTCGACGCGTCGAGAGAACTCCGTCATATCTCCATCGCGGGCGCGCTCCCCGATAACTGTTGAGGGTCCGACTCGCCCCGCGGGACCGCTCTCGCCTGGCGCCGGATCTCGCAGCATCTGCCGCTATCTCGGACGCCGGGACCAGCCGAAATGGGCCGATTCCGAACGTCTCGGCCCACAGGAGTGGGTTCGAAGCGTATCTCGGCGGTCCGGCTGACGGACGTTCTTTCGGGTATCGCATGGTGAAAGGGTGTGTATCCGTTACCCGGGTGCAATGACTGACGACGACGCGGGCGTCTCGCGGCGGGCGTATCTGACTGGCATCGGCGGCGCGACACTGCTGGGGAGCACGGGGCTCGCAGGCTGTAGCGGCGTGACGGGGTCGTCGAACGGCCTCGACGAGCTACGGGTGGCCTACATGCCGATCTACCCGGACATGCAGTACTTCGTGATGGAGGAGGAGGGGTACTTCGACGAGATCTCGGTCCCGGTCAGCGGCGAGCAGTTCCCGGACGGACCGAGCATCGTCCAGGCCTCCGCGAAGGGGGATTTCGACGTGATGATGTTCGGCGTCGTCCCGGCGATGATCATCATGGACAAGGGGATCCCCTCGAAGATCACCGCCGCGAACATCGAGGACGCGATGCAGATCCTCGCGAGCGACGAGTTCGCAGGCCTGTGGGACGAACACGGGAAAGACGCCTTCGCCGAGTTCGAAGCGCAGCACGGGCGCAAGTTCACCTTCGGCACTTTCCCGCCCGGGTCGGTCCCGGACATCCTCCTGCGCTACTGGATCGACCAGGAACTCGGTCTCGACCCCGAGAAAGACGTGAACATCACGGGGCTGGGCGGCGCCTCGGCCGTCCAGCAAGCCCTGCTCGCCGGCGAAGTCGACGGCACGAGCATCATGGAACCGGTGCCGACCATCGTCGAACGGGAGGAGGCCCCCTTCCAGTCGATCGCGTGGGCCGGCGAGTTCATGCCCGGTCAGCCGGCGGCGGTGACACTCATGCACGACCGCCTCCGGGAGGACAACACCGAGATCGCGAAAGCGTTCCTCCGCCAGCACCGGAAGGCGACGGACCTCGCCGTGAACGACCCCGAAACGGCGGCCGGTCACGCCGCGTCGTTCATCGATTCGCTCGACGAGTCGACGGCGAGCGCGGCCATGGAGTCGGAGGCCAGCGCCTTCGTCAGCGACCCCCACGCCATCGAGGAGCACGCGGTCACCTTCAGCGAGTACGCGAACCGCCTCGGCAAGACCGACCAGAACCTCTCCAGGTCGGAGATGTTCGACTTCGAGGTGTACGACTCCCTATGAGCGTCGAGACGGCGGCCGACGGGGAACCCGAAACCGCCGCGACCGGGGTGCGCTCCTCGCTGGCCGAACGGCTCGACCGACGCTCGATACTCCTCGGACTCGCGGGATCGCTGGCCTTTCTCGCCGTCTGGCAGGTCGGCGCGATGGCGATCGGCCGGACCTATCTGCTCCCCTCTCCCGTCGCGGTCGCGACGGCCTTCGCCGGCGAACTCGCGAAGAGCGAGACGGTCACGCTCCCGCTGGTCGGCGAACTGACGGGGAGCAAGCTCGTCGTCAAGCTGTTCCAGAGCCTCGTCCACTACGTCCCCGGCCTCCTGATCGGCACCGTTCTCGGCGTCGCGCTGGGCGTCGCGATGGCCTGGAACCGGACGCTCGACGACCTGTTCACCCCCGTGACGCGCGTCCTCAGGCCGATCCCGCCGCTGGCGTGGATCGCCTTCGCCATCGTCTGGATCGGCATCGGCCACGGCGGCGCCATCTTCATCGTCGCCATCGGCGCGTTCTGGATCAACTTCTACAACGCCTACAGCGGCGTCGAGGGCGTCCCGCAGAGCCAGCGAGAGGTCGCCGCGTCGCTGGGCGTCCACAGCGACTGGGGGATGATCCGGAAGGTCGTCCTGCCGAGCGCCTCACCCGAGATCCTGACCGGCGTCCGCACGAGCATCGGGCAGTGCTGGATGATCGTCGTCGCCGCCGAGCTGTTCGGCGCACCGGGCGTCGGCTACCAGATCATCAACGCCTCGCAGAACCTCGACACGGCCGTCAGCGTCGTCTACATGTTCGTCATCAGCCTCGTCTTCCTGACGAGCGACGCGCTGTTCCGCCGCGTCGAAGGGAGGGTGTTGGCGTGGCGCGAGTAGACGGCGTCGCCGACGGCGACCGCCGCGTCGCGGTCGACGGCGTGACGAAGGTCTTCGGCGTCGAGGACGACGACCCCGTCCGCGCCCTCGACGGCGTCTCGTTCACGGTCGAAGCGGGGGAGTTCGTCTGCATCGTCGGTCCTTCGGGCTGCGGGAAGACGACGCTGTTCCGGATCATCGCCGGCCTCGAAGGGGCGACCGACGGCGAGGTCCGCCTCGACGGCGACCCGGTCACCGGTCCGGCGATGGACCGCGGGATGGTCTTCCAGGAGTACGGCCTGTTCCCGTGGCGGACGGTGATAGAGAACGTCGCGTTCGGCCTCGAACAGCAGGACACGACCGCCGAGGAGCGCCGGAGTCGGTCCCAGGAGATGATCGACCTCGTCGGTCTCGACGGCTTCGAGAGCGCCTACCCGAACGAGCTGTCGGGCGGGATGAAACAGCGGGTCGGCATCGCCCGCGCGCTCGCGGTCGACCCCGCCATGCTCCTGATGGACGAACCGTTCGGGAGCGTCGACGCCCAGACCAGGAACATGCTCCACGACGAACTGCTGGACATCTGGGCCGAGACCGAGAAGACCGTCCTGTTCGTCACCCACGACGTCGAGGAGGCCGTGAAGCTCGCCGACCGCGTCGTCGTCCTCTCCAGCGGCCCCGGGACGGTCGCCGACGTGGTCGACGTCGACCTCGACCGGCCCCGGAGCCGGACCGACGCCGCCTTCGGCGAGTACCAGGAGCGGATCCTCGGCCTCATCCACGAGAGCTGACCGCACCCCGAAATCTGACTGCTGAGGTCATTAATTCCGGGCCCTGTCTGAAGTGATCGTCTCTGACCGCTCTACCCGGGAGGACAGCCAGGTCGACTGACCAGCACACTTACCCGGGGTCTGAGACAACGTGGGTGCATGCACACACGACGGGGGTTCGCGGCGCTGGTGGTCGTCCTCGCGACGGTGACGGCGGGCTGCGGGTTCATCACCGGCCAGAGCGCGCTGGCGTTCAGCGCGTCGCCGGCGACGGCGAGCGACGACGCGCTCTCGGAGACGGGCTACGAGGAGATCGCCGTCGCGAACTCGACGGTCACGCGCAACTTCAGCGCCGCGGGGCAGACCCGCCAGGTCGAAGTGACGAACCAGCGGGCGAAGTACGAGCGGGCGGTGGACCTGGGACCGCTGGGGTCTCAGCGGGCGGCCGTCTTCGTCACCTTCGCCAGTCCGGAGGTGAGCGCCGTCGGCCAGACGTTCAACCCCATCTCGGACATGTCCACGCGGGAGGTCCTCGACCAGTTCGAATCCCAGTACGAGGGGCTGAGCGTCGGCGACCGCGTCGACAACCGGAGCGTCCAGGCGCTGGGGAGCCAGCGCACCCTCCAGCGGTTCGAGGGGACCGCGACGCTCGCCGGCAGCGAAGTCGACGTGTCCGTCCACGCGGCCAAGTTCAAACACGAGAGCGATTACATCGTCGCCGTCGGCATCTACCCGCAGCGCCTCGACGGCGAGGCCGAGAACGTCGTCGCGCTCACCGAAGGGCTCGAACACGACGGCGACGACTGACCGACGGCCGCCCGCGTCGCCTTCTCGCGCTCGGATAACCACGAGTCGGGGGCCACTGCACTTACTCGTCCGATCGCCGGAGCGCGTCGAACAGGACGGCCCACGCCAGCGCCGAGAGCCCCACGTCCCGAACGAGTACGTCGACGAAGAAGCCGCCCTCGACGGCCGCCGCGAGGGCGAGGTAGGCGGTCGTGGCCGACAGCGAGACGGCGGCGACGCCGGCCGCGAACGGGGTCGCCCGGTCGGCGACGATGGCCGCGCCGAAGCCGACCTCCAGGACGCCGTTGATCAGCATGAACGCGACCGGCGAGACGACCAGCCACGGCGCCAGCCAGTCGGTGACGTACGTCGCCCAGACCCCCGGCGCGAGCAGTTTGTGGACGCCGGCGAGGAACACCATCGCGCCGAGGCCGACGCGGGCGACCGACAGCGGGGACGGTGCGCGGTCGACGAGCAGGGCAACCGTCTCGTCGTCCACGAGGCGACGGCGGAGGTCCATCGACGCAGGGTTGGGGTCGCCCGCTCAAAACGCCACTGGATGGGGGCGCGCTCAGAACGGTTCGACGTGCGGCCTGAGATCGAGTTCCAGCGTCCACGCCGACCGGTCCTGCTCGACGAGCCGCCAGTAGTTTCGCGCGATCTCGTCGGGGTCGAGGTACGACTCCTCGCCGCGGTCGGGGTCGCGCTCGCTCGCGTCCGGCGGCAGGATCTGCCCGTCGATCGCGACGTGGGCGACGTGGACGCCCTCCGGCCCGAGTTCCCGCGCCATGCTCTCGGCCATCCCGCGAGCGGCGAACTTCGCGGCCGAAAAGCCGATCGCGCCGTCGCGACCGCGGAGCGCCGAGGTGGCGCCGGTGAAGACGATCGTCCCGCCGTCGCCGCCGACCATGTCCTCGGCCGCCTCCTGGGAGGCGACGAACGCCCCGCGGCCGTTGACGGCCCACGCACGGTCCACGTCCTCGACCGTCGCGTCGAGCAGGCCCGCCCAGGACCCGGCGCTCGCGTGGTTGACGAGCACGTCGACGGGGCCGAAGGCCTCGCGGACCGTCTCGAAGGCGGCCCGGATCTCCGCCGGCTGTGCGAGGTCCGTCGGGACCGCGATCCCTGCCCCGGATTCCGGCAAGTCCGCCGCGAGTTCCTCGATGTACTCTCTCGACCGCGCCAACAGGGCCACGCGGCACCCCTCCGCCGCGAACTTGCGTGCCAGCGATTCACCGAGCCCGGGTCCGACGCCGGCTATCACTGCCGTTCGTGCCATGCTCGGACCCACGGCCGGCACCGCCAAAGTAACTCCGCCGGCGGTCGCATCCGCTACCGCGACTGCAACGCCATCACCGCCCCGCCCTACCGCGACAGCAACGCCATCACCGCCCCGCCGCCGCCGACGCTCATCCCAACCACCCCGTAGTCGTGGTCCTCGCGCACCATCGCGTGAGCGATCGTCGTCGTCAAGATTCCACCGCTCGCGCCGATCGGATGACCCAGCGCCACCGCACCCCCGAGCGGGTTCAGCCGCTCTTCGGAGATGCCGAGTCGGTCGCGGACGTAGACTGTCTGGGCGGCGAACGCTTCGTTGACTTCGTAGTGGTCCACGTCGTCGACGGCCAGGTCGTTTCGGTCGAGCAGTCTCTCGATCGCGTCGCCGACGGCCTGCGAGAACTCTGCGGGGTCGCGATAGGCGACCGCGTAGTCCTCGACGTGGACCATCGGCCCCAGCCCGTGTTCGCGGGCCGCCTCGGCACTGGCGAGGATGACACCACCGGCCCCGTCTGCGAGCTTCGACGCGTTGCCGGGCGTGATACTCCCGTCGTCGCGGAACGCCGGCGGCAACTGCGCCAGCCGGTCCAGCGAGGTGTCGGCCCGCGGCCCCTCGTCGGTCGTGACGAGTCGGTCGCCGACCTCGACCGGGACGATCTCCTCGTCGAAGCGCCCCTCTTCGATCGACTCGGCGGCGTGGCGGTTGCTCCGCAGGGCGTAGCGGTCCTGCTGCTCGCGGCTGATGTCGTGGGCGTCGGCCAGTCGCTCGGTCAGCTCGCCCATGTGCGCGTCGTATCCCACGTCCCACAGCGCGTCGAAGATCATCGAGTCCACGAGTTCGGTGTTGCCGTGGCGGCGCCCTTCGCGGTGTTCCCGGAGGAGGTACGGGGCGTTGGACATCGACTCCATGCCGCCGCCGACGGCGATGTCGGCCCGACCGGCCGCGATGCGGTCCGCGGCGAGCATGATCGCCCGCAACCCCGACCCCGACGCCTCGTTGACGGTCGTCGCCGGCGTGTCCTCGGGGAGCCCCGCCCGCGCGACCGCCTGCCGCGCCGGGACCTGTCCGACCCCCGCCTGGACGGCGTTGCCGAGACCGACCCAGTCCAGGTCCTCGGGCTCGACGCCCGAGCGGTCTATCAGGTCTTCAAGGACCGTGGCACCGAGATCCGGCGCGCGCACGTCCGAGAGCGCGCCGAGCATCGCGCCGTGCGCGGTCCGCGAGCCGTCGACTATCACTACGTCTGTCATGTGTGGCCGATTCGCGTGGCTCCGTTATCCGTGTTGCCCCGTGAACTTCCGAACTCGTAGCCGCGTTTGGGCGAGCGATGGGTGGAACTAAGTGTGGGTACGAGAGACGTATTCGCTCGTTGCCACCCACCGTGGCCGTGTGAACATGAGTGACTGGAGCGATCTACAGGATGACATCATCTCGGAGCATCGACGGGACAGTTCGCAGTCCGACGCGGAAATCGCTGCGAAGCTCGACTGTTCGGCGAGTTACGTCAACCAGACTCGCAACGAATACGACGAAGAGAACGAGAGCGGCGGTGGCGGACTTCTGATGCTCGCCATCGTCGTCGTTCTGATCCTATTCTTCGTCGCGCAAAACGGCGGAACCTGAGCCGAGCGGCCGATCGGGCGCCGTCCACTCGGCGTCGAGTGCCCGGATCCGACTCACTCCTCGGCAGCCTCGCGCAGGTCCGCGAGGTGGTTGCGGACGACGCGGAGCGTCGCGTCGGCGTCGGCGTAGCCGTCGTCGTATTCGGAGAGCGCTGCGTCGGTCTTGTCGAGGAACTCCTCGACTGCTGTGTCCAGTTCGTCTGTCATCATCGCACCTCGTAGGAGACGCCGGTGTCGCGGAGGGCGTCGGTCACGCGGCCGACGCCGTCGGCCATGGCGACGACGACGACCGAGAGCCCGCGGGACGCGGCGTCCGCGGCCACTTCGCCGGCGGCGAAGGGGGTCGCGGGGTCGACGCCCACGGACCGGAGCGCGCCGACCGCCTCGACGCCCGAGGCCACGACGAGGTCGGCGTCGTCGCAGGCCGCGGCGAGGTCGGCGAGGCGGTCGTCGTCGGGGCGTCCCGAGCGGATCGACGGGACCTGGAGGACCCGGACCTCGCCGGGGTCGAGGTCGATGACGCCCTCGAACCCGGTGACGCCGACGACCTCGCCGGCCGCGGCGTCGGTGGTGGCCACGCCGGTGGCGGCCTCCGTCTCGGTCGCCTCCCGGTCGGGGTCGAGCGCCGTGGCGTGCTGGAGCCCCTCCCGCATCGACAGCGAGACGGTGTCCCCCTCGTCGATGGCGTCGGTGGCGATGGCGGCGTCCTCCTGGACGGACCCGAGCACGTCGTCGGTGACGTGCTCCGCGAAGCGACGAACGTCGGCCGCTGCCTGGAGGGTCCAGTCGACGCCCTCCGTGGTGACGCGGTAGCGCGAGCGGCCCTGCTTCTCGACGAGGCCGTCCTCGACGAGGTCGCGGATGTACTCGCTGACGGCCTGGCTGGTCACGCCGACCGCCTCGGCGATCTCCCCCTGGCTGACCGCCGGCTGGCGCTCGGCGATCTCCACGAGGACGCGGAACCGCGTCGCCGCGCGCTTGTTCGCGAGGACGTCGACCATACTCCCGTCTGGGGACCCCGCCGGTATAAATCTCCCCGCCGTCGGTCGGCCCCCGTGACGCCGTCCCACCCCTGGGAAAGCGCTTTTCCCCTGGCGCGCCCCCGTCGCGGTATGTCCGACCTCTTCCCCGAACGCATCGAGACCGAGCGGCTGGTCCTCGAACCGGCGACGACGGAGACCGTCGACCCGCTGGAGCTGTACGAACACACCGGCGAGGACGCCACGCACATCGACGAGATCACCGAACACGTCACCTGGGATCCCCACGAGACACCGAAGGAGACCGAGGCGTTCCTCGAACTGGTCACCGACGAGCGCGAGGACGGCGAGGGCGCGACGTACGTGATCCGGCCGAAGCCCGGCGAGGAGAGCGAGACGCGGAGCGCCTCGGACCAGTCTGGGGGCAATAAGCCGGGCGAGGACGGCGCGGGCGAACTCGCCGGTCTCACCGGCATCGGCGTCGACTGGGACGCGAAGACGGCGACGTTCGGCGCGTGGCTGCGCAAGCCGTTCTGGGGCCGGGGCTACTCCGGCGAGCGCGCGGCGGCGCTGATGGACGTGGCCTTCGACCGACTCGACCTCGAGGCCGTCGTCGTCTGCGTCCACGAAGGCAACGAGAAGTCCCGGAAAGCGGTCTCCCGGTACGTCGAAGCCCACGGCGGCCGACGCGAAGGGCTCCTGCGGAGCTTCGAGGTGAACATGGACGGGTCGGTCGCCGACGTGCACCGGTTCACGGTCACCGCCGCGGAGTATCGCGAGGCGACGGCGGCGGACCAGGACACGGCGTAGCGACCCCTCCCTCCGGACCGCCGGTGCGTCAGGCATTTGCCGACCGGGCGCCGAGATGCGGGCGATGCACCCCGAGTACCGCGACCGGGCGGCGTACGTCGACGACACGCTCGTCCTCGCGGATCTACACTTCGGGAAGGGCGAGGCCTCCACAGTCGAGTTCCCCATCGGCGCCGGCGAGGACTGCGTCGAGCGCCTGGAGGGGTTGCTCGACCGCTTCGACCCCGCGGAGGTCGTCCTCGCGGGCGACGTGTTCCACTCGTTCGACTACGTGCCCGACGCCGCCGACGAGGCGCTGTCGGGCGTGGTCCGGGCAGTCCGGGGGGCGGGCGCGCGCCTCGTCGTCGTCGAGGGCAACCACGACACGATGCTCGGGGCGGCGTACTCGGGCGAGTTGCACGACGAGTACGAACTCGACACCGCGGGCGAGGAGACCGTCGTCGTGACGCACGGCCACGAGGAACCGGACACGTCGGCCGACGCCTACGTCGTCGGCCACGATCATCCGGCCATCGAGATCGAGGGACGGAAACGGCCGTGCTTCCTCGTCGGCGACGGCGCGTATCGCCGCTCGGACGTGCTCGTGCTCCCCTCGTTCAACCGCCTCGTCGAAGGCGTCTCCGTCAACGGCCGGATCGGGACGGCCCGACCCGAACTGTCCCCGGTCGTCACCGGGGTCTCCCAGTACCGACCCGTCGTCTTCGACCCCGAGAGCGAGGAGACCCTGACCTTTCCGCCCCTCGGGCAGTTCTCACGGATGCTGTGATGAGTCGAACGACAGATTCAGATTCGCCTCTTTTTGACATTTTAACTCCATGAGTAGTGAGTTTTTCCGTTTTCATACCGAACTTGTGCTAGCAATTCTAGGTTCTATAAGACATATGTCCACGGCGGTTAAGTAGTGTCGTTTGGTAGCAAGTATCACATATGATCGAGACGACTGTGGAGACCGTGACGACCCCGACCGCGCGGACGATCACGCCCGAGACGCCGGTGACCGAGGCGGCCGAGCAGCTGCGGGCGACCGACGTGTCGGCGCTGGTCGTGCTCGACTCGGAGACCGTCGTGGGCGTCGTCACCGAGGGCGACATCGTCGCGCTGGTCGCGGAGACCGACGAGCGGCCGGCGGTCCGGGCGATCATGTCCGCGTCGGTGACGACGATCACCTCGGAGACGACCGTGTACGAGGCCGCCGAGCGGATGCGGACCGTCGGCGTGAGCCACCTGCCCGTCGTCGACGACGGCGTGTTCCGCGGGCTCGTCTCGGCGTCGTCGCTGGCGCCGTACTGCTCGCGACACAACGTCGCCGTCGAGTGGGCCGACGACCCCCTACGCGTCGACGGCTCCGGCACGACCGGCGTGACCGCGGGCGACTGAGCCGGGCCGGTCCCGGCCGCAGCGACTCACAGGGCGCCGGAGACGGCGTCGGCGGCCACCTGGCCGCTCTCCAGCGCGCCCTGGATCGAGGACCACTGCGTACCGTCGCCGGCGAGGTAGACCGAGCCGTCGGGCGCGTCGACGGCGGGGAGGGCGTCGCGGAACCCCGGCGGCTGGTCGAACTGCGCGAACTCGATCCGGTCGGTGGCGATCAGCTCCAGATCGTCGAAGCGGTGTTCTGGGTACCAGGTGACCAGGGCGTCGCGGACGGCGGTGGCGAGTTCCTCGTCGCTGCGGTCGGGCACGCCGAGCGTCGTCGCCGAGAGCAGGGCGTGGCCGTCGGGCGCGTACTCCGGCGCGACCGTCGAGAGCGGGGCGACGGTGTTCGGACAGCTGTCGACGGCGTTGAGGACGAGCCGGTGACCGGTGTCGAGCGAGCGGTGCTCGCGCGTTCGGAAGTACTGGGTGACGCAGCCGCGCGCGTCGGTCGGGACCGACTCGACGCCGGTGAGTTCGCGGGCCCGCTTCGGGTCGGTCGCGACGACGACGGCGTCGGCGTCGACGGTCTCGGCCCCGGTCTCGACGGTCGCCGCGCCCGCGGCGCCGTCGACGGCGGTGACCTCTGCCCCGGTCTCGATGGAGACGCCGGCGTCGCGGGCGCGGGCGGCGAGCTGGTCGGGGATGGCGCCCATGCCGTCGGCGGGGACGGCGGTGGCGCCCCGGGAGAGCATCGAGAACGTGTAGCGGAAGATCCCGGCGTCGGTCGACAGCGAGCGGTCGAGGGTGACGCCGCCGTAGAAGGGCGCGGCGAAGTTCTCGACGAACCGCTCGGAGAACCCCTTCCTGTCGAGGTACTCGCGGATGCTCTCGGTCGGGCCGTCGAGGAGGCCCTCCGGGTCGGCGTTGCCGAGTTCCCGGCGGAGCTGGAGGACGCGGAGCTTGTCCAGCAGCGTCACGTCGGGGTTCAGCGCGGATTCGATGGCGGCGAGCGGCGCCCGGAAGGGGTCGGCCAGCGTCGAGCGGTGGTCCGGGCGGGCGATAGTCGCGCCGGGGGCGAACGTGCGCAGGTCCAGCGCGTCGAGGTCGAGTTCCTCGCGGACGGCGGGGTAGTCCGAAAAGAGCACCTGGAACCCCCGGTCGAGCGTGAACCCGTCGACCTCGCGCGACCGGACGCGTCCGCCCAGTTCGTCGCGGCGTTCGAACAGCGTCACGTCCGCGCCGTCCCGGGCCAGACGCCGCGCGGCGACCAGCCCCGCCAGTCCTCCGCCGACGATGACGACCTCGTTCATACCCCTACGTTCGGCCCGACCCACTAAACGCCCCCTGTCTCCACTCGGGAACCGGCCCGTCTCCGTCCGCTCGGGAACCGGCCGCCCGCTCCCGGAGCGACTGTGTTCGCCGCTCCCCCGGCCGCGAACGAACAGTGCTTAGTCGGTCCGCGCCTGCGCTCCGGATATGGACACGACCACGTCGCTCGACGGCCTCGTCTGCGCCGACTGCGAGGCGACCCACGACCCCGCGGCGACCCCGCGTCGGTGCCCCGACTGCGGCGGCGTCCTCCGCGCGAGCTACGACGCCGCGGCCGCCGCCGTGACCCGCGAGTCGCTCGCCGGGGCCCGCTTCGACGGCCTCGCCCGATTTTCCGACCTGCTGCCGTTCACCGCCGACTCCCTCGTGACTGCCGGCGAGGGGGCGACGCCCCTGGTCCCCGCTCCCGAGTTCGCCGCGGAGCTGGGCGTCGGCGCCGTCTACGTCAAAGACGAGGGCGCGAACCCGACCGGCACGACCGCCGACCGGGGCACCGCACTGGCAGTCACCGCCGCTCGCGACCACGGCGCCGAGAAAGTGGCCCTGCCCACCACGGGCGACGCCGGCCAGAGCGCCGCGGCCTACGCCGCCCGCGCCGACCTCGACTCGGAGGCGTTCGTCCCGACCCGCTCGACGTTCGTCGCCAAGGCCATGACCAACGTCCACGGCGGCGACATGAGCGTCGTCGAGGGTCGCTACCCCGACGCCGTCGACGCCTTCGAAGGTGCGATGAGCGACGACGACAACGCCGACTGGCACTCGCTGGCCCCGTTCGACACCCCGTATCGCCACGAAGGCGCGAAGACGCTCCTGTTCGAGGTCCTCGAACAGCTCGACTGGGCGGTCCCCGACGCCGTCGTCCACCCGACCGGTCACGGCCTCGGCGTCGTCGGGAGCCACCTCGCGACCGACCAGATGCAAGAGGCGGGCCTCGTCGACGACGCCCCCGCACTCCACGTCGCCCAGCCCGAACACTGCGCCCCCGTCGTCGCCGCCGACGACGCCGGTGACGACAACACCGAGGTCTGGGAGCGGCCCGACACCCTGATCGGAGCGCTCGAAGTGCCCGACCCCGCTGGCGGCGCGCTCGCCCTCGACGCCGTGCGCGACACGGGCGGCTGGGCCGTCGGAGCGAGCGACGACGACGCCCTGGAAGCCGCGGTCCAGCTGAACGCCGAGGGCATCGAAGCCAGCGCCACCGGTGGGGTGGGTGCGGCCGCCGCACGGGAACTCGCCGCCGACGGCCACCTCGGGAGCGACGACACCGTCGTCCTCGTCAACCCCGTCGCCGGCACCAAGGAGAACGACGTGCTCCGCAGCCACCTGATGCGAAAAGGGGTCTGAACGGGGCGATACCGGCCCGGCTTTCCGGGGCGCGCGCCGCCGTCGCTGCATCGCGAGCGGTTTCGAGGGCATAAAGAGTTTAGGCGGAGAGTGTCGAACCGAGGGCCATGACCGAGTACACCGTCGAGTTCGCGGGGACCGGAGAGACGATCACGGTCTCGGACAAAGAGACGATCCTCAGCCGGTGCATCGAGGAGGGTATCGCCCAGGAGTACTCCTGTCGCGTGGGGATGTGTCTCGCCTGCTCGGCGAAGATCGAGGCGGGCGAGGTC
>Ga0207732_100360_pt1 | contig 15297 bp, 13 predicted proteins | sample A23P1SouthBayCA_FD_187733 | JGI IMG/M metagenome (GOLD analysis project Ga0207732, IMG submission 187733) | Aerobic enrichment media microbial communities from Eden Landing Ponds, California, USA - A23 P3 (4) (SPAdes) | ecosystem: Environmental > Aquatic > Marine > Unclassified | place...
CCCCGCTCCGGTGGTCCCTCCCGTTTCGGTGGCGGCCCCGGGAGCGTCCGGCTCGTCCGGTTCCGTCGGCGACGCCGGGTCGACCGTCGCCGCGTCGCCGTCCGGCGGCGAGGGCTGGCTCGACCCGTCGGTCGCGGCGAGGCCCCGCGCGTCGTCGGTCTCGGCTCCGTCGGTCGCTTCCGCCGGGCCCGTCGCTGCCGTTCCGTCGTCGGTCGAGACCGTCTCGAAGGGCACCTTGTCCCGCAGCGCGTCCATGACGGCGCCGCGGGGGAGGTCCTCGACGGACCGACCGGTGGGTGCGAGCGCGACGTAGTCGACGTCGCCGACCTGCGACAGCTCCTTCAGGATGAGGTCGCCCCCGCGGTCGCCGTCGAGGAACGCGGTGACGGTCCGGTCGTCGGTCAGGTCGGCGACGGCGTCGGGCACGTCCGTCCCCTCGACCGCGACGGCGTTCTTGATGCCGTACTTGAGCAGCTGGAGCACGTCGGCGCGGCCCTCGACGACGATGATCGCGTCGCTGTCGGCGACGCGGGGGCCGGCGGGCAGCCCGGCGAACTCGGTGATGTCCTCGACCCGGACGCTCCGGCGGACCTCCTCGACCAGGTCCTCGCTGGACATCGTGGTCGCGTCGAACTCCGCGAGCAACTCCGTGGCGCGCTCGACGACGCGCCGGCGCTTGGCCGAGCGCACGTCCTCGATGTCCCGTACCTCGACGTCGGCCGTCGACGGGCCGACGCGTTCGATGCTCTCCAGGGCGGCCGCGAGGATGGCCGTCTCGACGCGGTCGAGCCCGCTGGCGATGGTGACCTCGCCGAAGGAACTCCCGCGTTCGGAGTCGACTTCCACGTCGATGCGGCCGAGCTTGCCCGACTCCTGGAGGTCCCGCAGGTCGAGCTCGTCGCCGAGCAGGCCTTCGGTCTGCCCGAAGACCGCGCCGACCACGTCACTCCGCTCGACCACCCCGCTGGTCCTGATGTCCGCGTGGATCAGATACTTCGCTGAATCGTACATTGGTGAACTGCCCCGGTCCGGGGCGTGATGTGGATGATGGTGAATCGCCGTCCATGAACGCCGTCACGGAACAACCCGTAACTTGTCACTCGACGACTGTAATATCTGCCGATACCCTCGATATCTCCGGGACCCGGTGCGACGTTTCGCCCCACCACCCGTTCCAGAATGAAGAGAAATTTTCTTCGAACACATGATTCGTAGGCGTTCGACGAAAGGTTAAGGGGCGTGTGGCCGAACGGTCGTGTATGAACGAGCGCACGCGGCTGGTCGGCTGGGCGGCGATCGCGGTCGCGCTGGCGGCGCTGTCGGTGCCGTGGTTCCTCTGGGGCGCCGGCGGCGTCGTCGCGGGGCTCCCGGTGTGGGTGTGGTACCACGTCGGCTGGCTCTGTCTGGTCGCCGTCGTCTTCTGGGTGTTCACGAAACGGGCGTGGGGCCTCGGCGTCGAGGGGGTGAGTCGCGATGGCTGACACCGGACTGCAGGTCGGGATCATCGTCGGGTACATGCTCGTCGCGCTGGCCATCGGCGTCGTGGCCTACCGACTGACCGATCGGACCGCCGAGGACTACTACCTCGCCTCGCGCACCCTGGGGACCGTCGTCCTCCTCTTCACGACGTTCGCGACGCTCCTCTCGGCGTTTACCTTCTTCGCCGGTCCGAACATCAGCTACGGCGCCGGCCCGGAGTGGATCCTCGTCATGGGCCTGATGGACGGCGTCATCTTCGGGATCCTGTGGTACGTCCTGGGCTACAAGCAGTGGCTCGTCGGGAAGGCCAACGGCTACCTCACACTCGGGGAGATGCTCGGTGACCGCTTCGGGTCGATCCGCCTGCGCCTGCTCGTCGCCGGCGTCAGCATCTTCTGGCTGTTCCCCTACGTGATGCTCCAGCAGCAGGGCGCCGGCACGGCCATCGAGGCGCTGACCGGCGGCGCGGTCCCCTACTGGGCCGGCGCGGGCGGTATCACCCTCTTCATGATCGGCTACGTCGCGCTCTCGGGAATGCGCGGCGTCGCCTGGACCGACACCCTCCAGGGCGCGTTCATGCTCGTGATGGTCTGGGCGGCGTTCGTCTGGGTCGCCGGCGCCGTCGGCGGCGTCGGCACCGCGACCGCGACGCTGGGCGACGTGGACGGGAACTTCCTCGCGCTCGGCGGCGGCACGTACACCCCCGAGTACGTCCTCTCGACGGCCATCTCCATCGCCTTCGGCGTCACGATGTTCCCGCAGGTCAACCAGCGCTTCTTCGTCGCCGAGTCGAAGGCCGTCATCAAGCGCACGCTCCCGCTGTGGCCCGTCCTCGTCGTCTTGCTGTTCGTCCCGGCGTTCATGATGGGGGCCTGGGCACGGGGCCTCGGTATCCAGGCCGGTGCATCGGAGAACGTCCTCCCGCTGCTGCTCGCCGAGTACACCCCCGCGTGGTTCGCGGCGCTCGTGATCGCGGGCGCGATGGCCGCGATGATGTCCTCCAGCGACTCGATGCTGCTGTCTGGGTCGTCGTATTTCACCCGTGACATCTACCGCCCGCTGGTCGAAGAGGCCACCGAGGAGCGCGAGGCGTTTCTGGGTCGGGTCGGCGTCGCCGTCTTCGCGACCCTGTCGTTCGTCGCCAGCCTGTTCCAGCCGGCGACCCTGCTCGAGATCGGCGACACCGCCTTCGGCGGGTTCGCGCAGCTGGCGCTGCCGGTGGCCGTCGCGCTGTACTGGACGAACACCACTCGCTCCGGGATGTACGTCGGGATCGGCGGGAGCCAGGCGTTCTACCTGCTGAGCGTCTTCACCGAGGTCGTCCCCGGGAGCTTCTTCGGCGGCTGGTCCTCGTCGGTCGTCGGGATGGTCCTGGGGCTGGTGCTGACGATCAGCGTCTCGCTTGTCACCAGCCACGCGCTCGGCGAGGACGCCTCGGTGTACGCCACCGGCGCTGACTGAGCGCGGTCGACACCCTGGGCGCTCCGTCGCTCGGAGAGTCTACGGACTTTATACGCCGCGGGGGCCACCTACCGAGTATGCAAACCCACATCGTCCCGGTCGGCTTCGACTACGACCGGCTGATCGCGCCGCTCGTGCGCGACAGGCTCGACGTGGACCGCGTCGTCCTCCTCGAAGGCGCGGTCGGCAGCGAGGCCAACGTCGAGTACTCCCGGAACCTCGCCGCCAAACTGGAGAAAGACTACCGCAACCTCCTCGGGGCGACGACCGAGCGCTTCGTCGTCGAGGACGTCTACGACTACGACGAGGCCTTCGAGCAGGCGTTCGAACTCATCAACGCCGAGCTCGACCGCGAGGCCGACGCCAACGTCTGGGTTAACATCTCCGCGATGCCCCGCACCGTCTCCTTCGCCTTCGCCACCGCCGCCCACTCCATCATGGTCGAACGCGAGGAGGACCGCCAGCGCATCCACACCTACTACACCGTCCCCGAGAAGTACCTCGAAACGGAACTCGCCGAGGAACTCCACCGCGGGATCGACCTGCTCTCGGACCTGGAGGGGAGCGTCGACGACCCCGACCTCGCCGAGCGCGTCGACGAGCGGCTGGCCGCCGCGGAGGAACTGCTCTCGGAGTTCGACGAGCGCGGGACCACCATCGGCGCCAAGGAGTTCGACGGCCAGCACATCCTCGAACTCCCAGTCGCGTCGTTCTCCAACGTCAAGCCCTTCGAGGAGCTCATCCTCTTCACCCTCGGCGAGCACGGGGAGTTCGAGTCGGTCTCGGAGCTGGCCCAGGAACTCGCCCGCGAACTCGGCGAGGAGTACACCGACAGCTTCCGCTCGAAGGTCATCTACAACGTCGACCGTCTCGGGCCGGGCGGGAAGGGCTACATCGAACAGGAGGAACAGGGCAAGTCCTACCGGACGCGCCTGTCGCGCATCGGCGAGCTGTGGGTTCGCGCGCACTCGGACGACTGAGAGGGACCGGAGATGGACCGAACGCGAGTCGCGCTCGGTGCGGCGGTTCTCGGGTTCGCACTCGTCACGCTCGGGTTCGCGGTGACACCGGGCCTGGTCTCGAAGACCGCCGTCGCGTGCTCGTCCCACGAGCGGTCGGCCCTTCGAGGGTTCGAAGGCCTCTCTCTGGTCTGGTACGACGGCTGCAACGACTGGTTCGTCTCCGTGCCGGCCCTGCTGGGCGTCGCCTCGCTCGCCGTCTCGCTGCTCGCCGGCGTCGCCGCGGTCGTTCCGCGGGTACGCGAGACGGTCGCGAGCGGGCCCTGACCGGCGCCGACTCCAAGCGAGATCGGCCGGCGCGCCAAGCCTAAAGGCCACTGGCGTCGGAGACAGGTGCATGACGAAGATCGGACTCGTCGGCGCCGGCGGTATCTCGGAGCTACACCTGCCGGCCTACGAGGACCATCCCGACGAGGCGACGCTGGCGGGCGTCTGCGACGTGGACGCCGAGACGGCCGAGACCGCGGCCGACGAGTTCGGCGTCGACTACTGGACCGACCACGAGACCTTCCTGGCGGAGGCGGACATCGACGCCGTGGACATCGCGCTGCCCCATCAGGTCCACCACCCCGTCGCGAAAGCCGCGCTGGAGGCCGGCAAACACGTCCTGATCGAGAAGCCGCTGGCGCCCGCGCTGACCGATTGCGTCGAACTCGTCGACCTGGCCGACGAGCGCGACCTGACGCTGCTGGTCGGGCAGATGCAGCGCTATCACCCGCCCTACCGCGCGCTCAAGGAGCGCGTCGAGGCTGGCGAACTGGGCGAGATCCGTCACGCCCGCTGCGACGCGCTGGTCAACCAGGGCGACCTGTTTCCCGAGGGCCACTGGCTCTACGACGGCGAGAAAGCGGGCGGCGGGGGCGTCATCGGCTACAGCGTCCACAAGCTCGACCTCCTGCGGTACTACCTGGGTGACGTAGAACGGGCGGCCGCGTGGACCCGGACCGTCGACGACGCCTTCGACGGCGCCGAGGACTACGCGACGGGGATGCTCGAGTTCGAGTCGGGGGCTATCGCCGACTTCTCCGTGGCGCTGTCGGCGCCGGCGATGCCCTACACCGAGTCGTTCTGGCTGCTGGGCGACGACGGCGTCGTTCACACGCTACCGGAGGGCCAACAGCAAGAGGGCTACGTCGGGTCGCCGACGCCGCGGATCAACGCCCGGGACGACCCAGCGGCGCGGAAGGCGTTCGACGAGGTCGAGGGCGGCCGGACGGATCTGCCCACGTCCGACGCGTTCGTCAACGAGATCCTGCACTTCGTCGACTGCGTCGAGTCCGGGGCGGAGCCGCTGACGAGCGGTCGCGACAACCTCGGAACGATGGCCGCCGTCCGGGCGATCTACGAGAGCGCCGAGCGCGACGGCGAGCGCGTGACGACCGACGAGGTGCTGACCGAGGCGCGGGAGGCCGCCCGATGACGCTGGAGACAGCCGTCGAGGACGGCGCCGTCTCGGTCTCGGTCGACGACACGGTGCTGGCCCGCTACGACGCCGAGCCAGCGGGCAGCAAGCCCGGGTTCGACACGCTCGCGCTCCCGCCCGGCGTGGATACGAAGCCGGGCGAGAACCTGGTGGTGTCGTCGCCCCACGACCACCCCTGGCACTTCGGCCTGTTCTTCTGCCAGAAGCTCGTCGACGGCGTCAACTGCTGGGAGTCCGAGCCCAGCGCCGCAGCGGGGAAGCCCCACGGATACGCCGAGGCCGGGGAGTACGACGTGCGAACGGAGGGAAACGGTGGGAGTGCGAGCGCGGTGATCGAGCAGGACGCCACCTGGCGGACCGACGACGGCGAGGACCTGCTGGGCGACACGCGGACAGTCCGCATCAACGAGCCGGGCGGCGCCCCTGATGGCGACGACGGCGGGGACGACGGCTACCTCCTGATGTGGGAGCAGGAGGTGACCGCGCTGGGCCAGCGCCGTCACCTCTCCAGCGAGACGCTACACGGCCACTACAGCGGCCTGAGCCTCCGCTTCGCTCGGAGTCTGCGCGAGGGGCGCGCGCTGTTGCCCGACGGGGCCGAGCCCGGCGAGACCTCGCCGCCGCGGGCCGCGGGCGGCCCCGCCGCTCGGTGGTGTGACTACTCGGGACCGCTCGACGGGCGGCCCGGCGCCGCCGCGGTCGGCGATCCCTGGTCGGCCGGGATCGCGATGTTCGACCACCCCGACAACGGGGACGAGCCGGTGAACTGGTTTATCATGGACGAGCCGTTCGGCTTCCTCGCGGCGAACCCGACCTGGGGCACCGTCGAGACCCTGGACGAGGGCGAGCCCCGGTCGTGGACCTGGGGGATGTGGGTCCACTCCGGAACGCCCGATGAAAGGCGGATCGAGAGTGTGTACGAGTCGTTCGTCGACTCGGTGTAGTCGATTCGGTCGGGCGCGGCGGCGACGCTGGAGCGGCGACGTGAGTCTCCGGGAGACATCTCGTACGTTTTTGACGACCGGACGGCTCTGTCCCGCACGTGACCGGCAGATTCGCACTCGACATCGAGACGGTCAGCCCGTCGCTCGACCGCTACGAGCGGCCGCCCGATTTTCAGGACCCCGAGCACTTCGAACTGCTCGCGGTCGCGCTCGGGCACGAAGGCCCGGACGGCGAGCGGGAGACCGAGGTGCTGTACCGAGAGACGAGCGACGCCGACGGGGAACTCGACCTCGTCGACCGAACCTGGGAGTGGATCACCGAGCGTCCCGGCGATATCTGTCTCACCTACGGCGGCGAGGGCTTCGACTTCGTCCACCTCGTCGGGCGCGCCGAGGCCGCGATGGGCGAGCGTCCCGGACGGACGGGACCGTACCAGCGGATCAGCACGCTGTTGCAGGAGGACCTGACGCACGACGACATCCAGCCGGCCGCGTGCGACGCGTTCGGGGAGTACACCCGTCTCGAAGAGGCGTGTGCCGAGGTCGGTATCGAGACCGCCGACACCGCGTGGACCGACTACGACCACGGCATCGACCTGGACGAACTGCGCCCGCGGAAGTACCGGGGACTGGAGGAAGTGACCAACAAGGACATCCCCGTCTTCGGCGAGCGGTACCTCGCGCTCGCCGACGCGGGAGCGACCGAGACGCTCACCTTCCGGGCGCTCCGCGAACTGCTCGACCACTACGGCCGCGAGGACATCGTCCACCTGTTCGACCTCGCGGACGAGCGGCCCTTCGGCGGCTGATCGAGGGCCGACCCTACGGTATGATGACGGCCCGCCCCTCGATCTCGCCGTGTTCGAGCCGTTCGGCGACGGTGTTGATCTCGCCCAGGTCGTAGCGGCTGGTCGTCAGTTCCACGTCGCCGCGCTCGACGAGGGCGACGAGTTCCTGCAGCTCGGTGTAGCGACCGACGATGTTCCCCTGGAAGGCGAACTCGCCGTTCACGAGCGCCTGGGCCGGCTCGTGAACGTGGCCCCCGTAGCCGATGATCTGGTGGTCGCCGCCGGCGGCGACGATGTCCGGCGCGAGGGCGGTGGTCTGGTCGGCACCGACGAAGTCGAGCACCTGCTCGGCGCCCGCGCCGTCGGCGAAGTCGTCGACCGCCTCGGCCACGTCCTCGCTCTCGGGGTCGACGGTGAGTTGCGCGCCCAGGTCGGCGGCGAGGTCCCGAGCGGATTCCTTGAGGTCGACGGCGACGATGTCGGCGGCGCTCGTCGCGTCGAGACACTGGAGGCCGATGTGGCCGAGGCCGCCGACGCCGATCACGACCGCCGTGTCGCCGGGGTTCAGGTCGCGAACGGCGCGCTTGGCCGCGTGGTAGGCGGTGATCCCGGCGTCGGCGTGGGGTGCGATGTCGACCGGGTCGACCCCGTCGGGGAGCACGATTACGGAGCGCTCGCCGGTGAGCAGGTAGTCGGCGAAGCCGCCGTCGACGGTGAGACCGTTGAACGCCTGGTTCTCGCAGTACATCGTCTCGCCCTCGCGGCAGGCCCGGCAGACCCCGCAGGTCTGGACGGGGTGGCAGATCACCTGGTCGCCGGGTTCGACCGTCCGCACGTCGTCGCCCACCTCGACGACGGTCCCGGCGTTCTCGTGACCGAGCGTCAGCGGGAGGTCCTGGTCGACGTAGTCGGTCCACATCCCCTCGATGATGTGGTTGTCCGTCTGGCACCAGCCGGCGCCCTCCACCTCGACGACCACGTCGTCGCCCGCCGCTGCCTCCGGACGGTCGGTCTCCTCGACTGTCAGCCCGTTCGCCATCTCGTCGGTGTACTCGTGGAGTCTCGCGGCGCGCATATTCGGAGTTGGGGCGTCGTCCGCATAAATCTACAGTTGGTACCACACGACAAGGGAGGCCAGAACGCACAAGCCGGTCTCGCCCCAACGGCCTGCTATGCCCACGGTTCGATACGGTGACCGCGAGATCGACTGCGAGCGCGGTGCGGTCCTGCGCGACGCGCTGCTCGAAGCGGGCATCGCCCCCCACAACGGTGCCGCGACGCGAGCCAACTGCCGCGGGCACGGAACGTGCGGCACGTGTGCGGTCGCGGTCGACGGCCCCACGAGCGCTCCGTCGGCCAGAGAGCGCTGGCGGCTCGACTTCCCGCCTCACGACGCCGGCTCGGGGCTCAGACTCGCCTGTCAGACCCGCGTCGAGGGCGACCTGACCGTCGCGAAGTTCCCCGGGTTCTGGGGCCAGCACACGGACGAGCCGCCGGCGACCGACGAGCAGTAGCCCGCCGCCGCCGCGTTCGCGTCGACGGCACGGCGTGTCGCGATGACGTAAGCGTTATGTTGGCGCCTCGTCCACTCTCTACCGATGACAGGGCCGTTCGACGGAGTCGCCGCTCGCGCCGCGAACGGGCCTCGGCTGTCCGCAGCCGTCGCCGTACCTGTAGGGGCCCCCTAGCCCCGACATCCCTCCATTCTGACCGTGTTCGCACCGTTCGACGACAAGTTGACAGACAGACCGATGTACGACACCACGACACCGACCGACCGCACGAACCGACCGATAGCCGCCGCGCTCGCGGCCCGACCGCGACGGACCGCCGGGGGTGAGTCGCGATGAGTACCGACAGCGACGCCGGCGAGGCCGACGCCGCGGACTCGGAGTCCCGCGCGGCCGACGACGCGCTCCCCGGCGAGTACGACCCCGAAGCGGTCGAGCCCGAGTGGCAGGACCGCTGGGTCGAGGCGGGCACCTACGAGTACGATCCCGACGGGGAGGTCGACCCGAACCTCGTCTACTCCATCGACACGCCGCCGCCGACGGTCTCGGGGAGTCTGCACATGGGGCACCTCTACGCCCACACCCTCCAGGACTTCGCCGCCCGGTACCACCGGATGGCCCGCGAGCACACGTTCTTCCCCTTCGGCTACGACGACAACGGCATCGCCTCCGAGCGACTCACCGAACAGGAACTGGGCATCCGCCACCAGGACTACACCCGCCGGGAGTTCCAGGAGAAGTGTCGCGACGTCTGCCAGCAGTACGAGTCGGAGTTCACCGACCAGATGCAGTCGCTGGCGATGTCCATCGACTGGACGAACACCTACAAGACCATCGAGCCGCGCGTCCAGCGCATCTCCCAGCTCTCCTTTATCGATCTGTACGAGCAGGGTCGGGAGTACCGCCAGCGCGCGCCGACCATCTGGTGTCCGGACTGCGAGACGGCCATCTCGCAGGTCGAACAGGAGGATCTGGACAAACACACGAAGTTCAACGACATCGACTTCGACCTGGTCGAAACGGGAGACGGACCGGCCGACGAGGACGCCACCTTCACCATCTCGACGACCCGTCCCGAACTCCTGCCGGCCTGCGTCTCCGTGTTCGTCCACCCCGACGACGAGGACAACGCCGACCTCGTCGGCGGCACCGCCAAGGTGCCCATCTTCGGCCAGGAGGTCCCGATTATCGAGGACGAGCGGGTCGACCTGGAGACCGGCAGCGGTATCGTCATGTGCTGTACCTTCGGCGACCAGACCGACATCGAGTGGTACCAGGCCCACGACCTGCCTCTGCGCATCGCTATCGACGAGTCGGGCACGATGACCGACCTCGCGGGCGACTACGAGGGCATGACCACCGAGGAGGCCCGCGCGGCCATCATCGACGACCTCGACGACGCGGGCGCGCTCGTCGAGAGTCGCGACCACGACCACACCGTCCAAGTCCACGAGCGCTGTGACACCGAGGTCGAGTACCTCGTCACCGAGCAGTGGTACGTCGAGATGCTCGACCGCACCGACGACTACCTCGAAGCCGGCGAGGAGATGGACTGGTATCCCGAGAAGATGTTCACCCGCTACCAGCACTGGATCGAGGGCCTGGAGTGGGACTGGTGTATCTCCCGCCAGCGCGACTCGGGCATCCCGATCCCCGTCTGGTACTGCGACGACTGCGGCGAGACGGTCGTGGCCGAGAAGGCGGACCTCCCCGTCGACCCGCTGGCCGACGACCCGCCGGTCGACGCCTGTCCCGACTGCGGCGGCGACGACCTCCGCCCGGAGGAGGACGTCTTCGACACCTGGGCCACCTCGTCGCTCACCCCCCTGATCAACGCGGGCTGGGACTGGGACGCACAGGAGGAAGAGTTCACGATGGAGCGGCCGGAACTCTACCAGTTCGACCTGCGCCCGCAGGGCCACGACATCATCTCCTTCTGGCTGTTCCACACCGTCGTCAAGTGCTACGAGCACACCGGCGAGGTCCCCTTCGAGAGCGTCATGATCAACGGGCACGTCCTCGACGAGAACCGCGAGAAGATGTCCTCCTCGCGGGGCAACGTCGTCCTGCCCGCGGAAGTGATGGAGGAGTACCCCGTTGACGCCATCCGCTTCTGGTCGGCCAGCGCCTCGGTCGGCGACGACTTCCCCTACAAGGAGGGGGATCTGGAAGCCGGCGAGCGCCTGCTCCAGAAGCTCTGGAACGCCTCGCGGCTGATCGACCAGCTCACTCCGGCTCCGGAGGCCGTCGCCGAGCCCGACGAGGACGACCTCGCCGCGGTCGACCGCTGGATGCTCGCCGAGCTGGACGACGCCGTCGCCTCGCTCACCGAGCAGTTCGAGGAACACGAGTACTCGAAGGCCCGCAACGAGCTCCGGTCGTTCTTCTGGAACTCCTTCTGCGACGACTACCTGGAGATCGCGAAACAGCGGCTCGACGACAGCGAGGGCGGGGCGGACGCCCGCTCGACGGAGTACGCGCTGCTGACGGCCCACCGAACCTTCCTGAAGCTGTTCGCTCCTTTCCTTCCCCACGTCACGGAGGAGCTGTGGCAGCGACTCTACGCCGACGATGATGCGGACGATCTCGACTCGGTCCACACGGTCGACTGGCCCGAGACCCGCGGCTACGAAGCGGATCTGGAAGCGGGTGAGACGGCCATGGAGGTCATCGCCGCGCTGCGCCGGTACAAGACCGACAACGGGCTGGCGCTCAACGCCGACCTGGACAGCGTGCAGGTCTACGGCGGTATCGCGGGCTTCGAAGACGCCGTCGCAGAAGCGATGCACGTCGCGGATCTGGAGACGCTCGACGAGGCCCCCGAGGTCACCACCGAGGTCACCGGCGTCGACCTCGATTACTCGCTGGTCGGTCCCGAGTACGGCAGCCAGGTCGGCGACATCGACGCCGCGATCCAATCGGGCGACTTCGAAGAGGTCGACGGGAAGCTGCAGGTCGCCGGCGTCGAACTCGATTCGGAGATGTACGAGATCGAGGAAGCGCGGACGTATTCGGGCGACGGCGAGATGATCGAGACCGAGTCTGCGGTCCTGATCGTGGGCTGAGTTAGGTTTTCTCAGTTCTAATGGTAGGGAATTGGCATAGATGTGTTATAACCCACCATATTATTTAACTTACGTATTGATCACGAATACAAGAGATTGTTTTTATATGGGGTGCCCCATAATAGAATTTTGAACACCATATAAATGTATATATAATTACACAAAATAAGCCATACACAGATACATTTCAGCCGGAATAGTGCTATTAAAGATAGTGGCTGATTTATTTCATAACCCACAGAGATTATGTCTATGAAACCACTGAGGGTGATCGATCTGTTATTCGATACCCGGTGGTGCCACCTTTCCATCTTCGCTCTCCTGCTTCAATTTCCGTTGTATGAGTCGGCTACCAATACCCGTGAGAACAATTGCTGGAAGCGATACATATGCTTCTATCTTTGTCGGAGATTGTGACCCCACGAAGAATAATTTCTGAAATGAAAGAACTGATGCAGAGAAGAATCCCCCAATTGCAATTAAAATCAAAGCCAGGATCACGCCCCCCTGCCATAAGTGCTCAATAGTCACTTTTGGCCGAAGGTTAATGTTTATATCTTTTCTCATACTTCCCAGTAAAGTTTCCAACCCCATAGCATCAGGCAAAATGCTAATATTAATGGTAAAGCTAATATCGACCCTTCAGCAATTGAAAAAGTGGCAGAAATTCCAAATATTACAGCCGACCATTTGAGAAATGGTCGGTAGAAATTATATTCAAGATCTTTAATATGGACACTTGAGGATGAATTGGGGCCTGGAACATCAACCTCTTTATTTATCGATCTGAGCACCTCGGCCTCAGACATCACATCCTCTTCAATCCGTTCTATTCTCCCCTCCAATAAATCTAATTTTGACGATATTTTTCCGACATTTGCAGACATCTTGTCTATGTCTTCCCTTGTAGATCTTACTTTTTCAGATATATTCTCGGGTCTGGGTCCCGGTTCTTGGGGCTGAGTGGGGCCTATAGTTCTATATACACTTGTACCCTTGTCAGATACATCATCCGATGAACTTGTGTCTGGGGACTTTATTTCACCCTCGCTATCCATCTTTCGCACCACCATTCAGATCTGTCTCATCAACTTGACCATCCATCTCAGAGAGAGCTTCTCTGATATTTTCTATGTGGGATTCGCAAGCGTCTAATGCTTCTAGAACTTCCTCTTGTTCTTCTTTTTCTAGTTTTTTATAATCGTCTAAATCATTGATGTTTAAATCGAGTGCTTCAAATATAGAACCCCCTAAGAACGCGAAATGGGGGAACGTAACGCGAGTATCCACTAATATTGATTCCCCAGATTTTGCTCGATATGAAACCAATGGCCCACCCGAATTATCAGTCTGGTATAAATTAGTGTCATATGAGGTGAGTGGGCTTTTTTGTTCATCATCAACTTCTGCCAATACTGCACTAACTTCTCTGCCAAGATCTGAAAATTGACGCTGGAATGAATTAAACCTATCAAAAACAGCTTCAGATCTATGCTCTTGGACATCCTCAAAGAATTCATCGAAGTCTTGGAGTGTGTATTTTATAATTCTCAGGACCTTTGGGTGTTCAGATCCGAATTTCCTTAATTTCTGTCTAGCTTTTTCACTATCCCCTCGTATATGGCTATCAGACACTTCCTCAAACAAATCAATTATATATTGTTCGTATGATATGAATTTATCTGCAGATTCTAAAATTTTCGATGGCTCTTCATCTAAATCATCATCGCTATCAGGAGGCGAACTTCCGCTCATTAGTAGGATTGAATCACGCCATCGTATTTAATGGTGTCTCTGGCAGGTCAGACTTTATACCTCTATCTACTTAAGCATGATTTTCAGATTTCTCTCTAAGTAGGCTGATCTACACTCCTAATCATACACTCACAAGACTATATCCACAATTATACATCAAGCGCTGGATTCCGCCCGCATATTATGTACGAACCATGTCGTGATCAACCAGCGCACCCGGCCGCCGTAATCATATACCAACCGGTCACGTTTCACAATAGGCACGTGAATATGATCCGCAAGAGAACCGTGACCCTATCACTAGTCCAAGAACGTAACCGCTTGGAACATTTCCTACCTATCGGAGAATCTGAAGTTGAGGGGCACGAAAGCGTCGTCTTTTGGTTTCCGAATTTCAACTTTTTTCAGTCAACATTCACCGCTAGGTCCGTCTTCCGCAATCGATACTCCGGCGGGTCAAACTCGGTGACGAGCGCCCGTAACTCCACCCCAGCCACCACCACCTCCCCCAACAAATCCGCGAACTCGGGGTCGACCTCCCGAAACGGCTCCCACCGCTGCACGTCCGGCCGCTGGACGACGAAGACGAGATGTGCCTCGACGCCGTCCTCGACCAGCGCCCAGAGACTCTTCAGGTGGCGACGGCCCCGCTCGGTCGGCCGGTCGGGGAACTTCGCGACGCCGTCGTCGACGTGTGTGGTCGACTTCACCTCAACGTAGGCGACGCGCTTGCCGTCCGGGGACGCCAGTCGGAAGTCGCTCCGCCCGTGGTCGGGGAGTTCGGGCTCGCGGACGACCGTCTCGGTCCAGTCGAACGCGGGGAGGTGTCCATCGTGGAGCGCCGCGGCGAAGAGGTCGTTCGCCAGCGCCGCGCGGAGGCTGACCCAGGTGTCGCCGACGCGGGCTGCGACGGCGTCGTAGTCGGTGGCCCGGTCGGGGTCGTCGACGGACTCGCACAGGATCTCGTGGCCCGGAACGAGGATGTTCCGCAGTTTGCCGGGGTCGCCCAGATAGGCGTCGTCGACGCCCGCGGCCACACCGTCGTCACCCGCGCCGGACGACCCGTCGGCATCGTCGAAGTCGCCGCGGATCACGAACCGGTTGACCCGTTCGACGAACGCGCCGCTGACGGGGTCGCCGTCGCGCGACACGAGGGGGTCGGTCATCGACGCGCCGTAGACGGCCGAGCGCTGTAGCGGTTCCGTTCGGTCGCTGACGGTCGGCCGTCCGCGCCTGGCTCACTCCGGGACGACCGGCTCGCCGCCCTCGATGAAGGGAACGCCGGCCATCGCGGGCCAGTATTCGAAGAGGTTCGCGGCGGCGTCTCGACGGACTTCATCGACATCTTCGCGGAAGAAGCGCTCGATCCCGGCCATGCGGACGCGCTCGCCGGTGTTGATCCCGGCGGTGTGGGTGAGCAGGCCGTGCCAGAGGACGACCGTCCCCGCCGAGCCCGCGATCTCGTAGGGGTCCCACTGGTCGTGGAATCGTCGGTCGTAGTCCCACTCGCCCGGTTCGTCGCCCGTCGCCGGGAGCTGGGAGTTGTTCGGTTTCCCGCCGACCGACTCCAGGGCGTGGTCGGCGAAGTAGGCGGCGGCCGCCCGATGAGACCCGGGCCAGACGGTGAACCCGCCGCCGCGGGGCGGGACATCGTCGAAGTAGACGGCGGCGCCCAGCTGGAACGTCGTCACCTCGGGGTTCTCGTCGAACGCGGCGTAGCCGTCGAGGTGACCCTCGACGGTCTTGGCGCCGTGGACGGGGTCGGCGGCGTCGCCGTCGGGGAACTCCAGCGCGACCTGCATCCCGGGGCCCGGGGCTTCGAGGACCCCCTCGCCGACCAGCGCCTCGGCTG
>Ga0207732_100373_pt1 | contig 14956 bp, 19 predicted proteins | sample A23P1SouthBayCA_FD_187733 | JGI IMG/M metagenome (GOLD analysis project Ga0207732, IMG submission 187733) | Aerobic enrichment media microbial communities from Eden Landing Ponds, California, USA - A23 P3 (4) (SPAdes) | ecosystem: Environmental > Aquatic > Marine > Unclassified | place...
CGACCGACCGCGCGGTCCCGTCCGGCAGTGCCGATAGCGCGGGACAGGCCTAACTCGCCGGGGCACGAACCCGCCGGTATGACGCGCCTGGCGCTGATCGCCCACGACGACGAGAAGCCCGAGATGATCGACCTCGCGGAGACCTACGAGTCGCTGCTCTCGACGTTCGACCTGGTGGGAACCGGTACCACCGGCAAGCGGGTCGCCGAGGCAACCGGTCTGACGGTCGAACGCAAGGAGTCGGGACCGATCGGCGGCGACGCCCAGATCGCCGCCGAAGTGGCCGAGGACCGCCTCGACGGGATCATCTTCCTCCGGGACCCGCTGACCGCCCAGCCCCACGAACCGGACATCAGCGCGCTCCTGCGGATCTGCGACGTGCACGACACGCCGCTGGCGACGACGCGGACCACCGCCGAGTACGTCCTCGACGGGCTGGCGGCGGACGTGGAGACGATGGACTGAGCGGCCGCCGGCGCCGCCGCGACGAGGTCACACCGAGAAGACCGAGACCGAGCCCGCGTCGGTGTTCCCGTCCTCGGTTTCCCCGTAGATGGCGCCGACGAACCCTCGTCGGCCCGAGAGCGCGACCGACGTGCCGAACAGGTCGGTCGGATCGGCGTCCGCCGGGACCAACTTCGCGGTCTGGCGCCACTCGCCGGCCTCGTCGCGCCCGAACAGGTACGCTGACCCCGGCGTCCTCGCCGTTCGGGTCCTCGTCGTGTTCGGCGCCGACGAGCGCGCGGTCGCCCCACAGCGCCACGTCGCTCCCGAACACGTCCGTCCGGTCCCCGTCGGACGCGGCGAGCCTCGTCTCCGGGATCCAGTCGCCGTCGACCCGCTCGAACGCGTAGGCCGCCCCGCCGTAGAACCCGGTGGGGTCGTCGTCCCCCCACGCGCCGAGCAGCGCCGTCGTCCCGTCCAGCGCGACGGAACTGCCGACGTAGTCCTCGTCGTCGCGGCCGTGGCCCACCGCCGGCGTCAGCGTCGTCCGCTGGCGCCACTCGTCGCCCGCCCGGACGAACACGAACCCCGCCCCGGCGCTGTCGCCGCCCGGCGCCCCGACCACCGCGGTGTCGCCGTCGAGTGCGACCGCCGCCCCGCGTCCGCGCCGTCGCCGGCACCGTCCGGGACGAGCCGCGCGGTCTCCGTCCACTCGCCCGCCGAGCGATCGGTCCCGACGGAGCCGTCGGGGGTCCCGTCCCCGGCCCCCCGCGCCGAGCGAACACGTAGGTCGCGCCCGGCGTCTCGTCGCCGTCTTCGGCCCAGGGCGCGCCGACGATGACGGTGTCGCCGTCCAGCGCGACCGCCCGTCCGAACGCCCCGGGGCCGTCCTCGCTCGCGCGGTCGTCGCGGAGCGTCGCGATCTGTTCCCAGCCGTCGTCGCCGGCCGCGAAGACGACGGCTCCGCCCTTCGGGATACCGTGGGGTCCGATCTGCTCCAGCGCACCGACGACGAGGGTCCCGTCGGCCACCAGACGGAGGAGGGCCCGGCGGTCTCGCATGGGTCGCCGGTCGCTCCCTGGTTAGAAAAACGTCACGTTCGGGTGCGGTCGGCCGCCGCGCGACGGTGTTGTGGGGCGGGCCGGCGGGACGAACAGGAGCGGAGAGCGGTCCGGGAGCCGGACCGCGGCGGGCAACGAGGCGGGGCGAGGGTGGAGGGCCGACAGCGGGCAGGGGTGGGTTCGGAAGGCGTCCTGTCGTACGACCCACCTTGATAAACCCTTTCGCGAAACTCAAACAGCCGTTGTACCTATCCGGCCGGTCGCCACCGTCCGCCGCGCGGTATCGCCGAGGACAAGACCTAACCGCCGGCCGCGCTTCGGGTCGGACATGAGCGATTCGTCCCTGCGAGCGCCGGCGGAGACCGCCGTCGAGCAGTGTCTGGACCTGAAGAGCGACGAGTCCTGCGCCGTCGTCACCGACGAAAAGCGCCAGGCGATCGGCGAGGCGCTGTACGCTGTCGCCAGCGAGATCACCGACGACGCCACCATCGTCCGCTACCCGCCGGGCGACCAGCACGGGGCGGAGCCGCCCGCGCCCGTCGCGGCCGCGATGGCCGGCGCCGACGTGGTGCTCGCACCGACGACCAAGAGCCTCACCCACACCGAGGCCCGCACCGACGCCACCGAGGCCGGCGCCCGGGTCGCCACGCTCCCCGGGATCACCGACGGCGTCTTCCTGATGGGGTTAGACGCCGACTACGAGTCGATCGCCGCCGAGTCCGAGCGGCTGCTCGACCAGGTCGCCGGCTGCGAGGAGATCCGCGTGACCACCGAACTCGGCACGGACATCACGTTCGATCTGGGCGACCGGGCGTGGCAACTCGACACCGGGATCGTCCACGAGCCCGGCCAGATGTCGAACCTGCCGGCCGGCGAGATCTTCGTCAGCCCCGAGGACGCGAGCGGCCGGTTCGTCGTCGACGGGACGATGATGCCCCACGGCAAGCTCGACGAGGGCCAGACCCTCGCGTTCGAGGTCGAAGACGGCTACGTCACCGAGGTCTCCGACGACGCCGTCCGCGAGGAGCTCGAAGCGGCCGCCGACGAGGTGGGCGAGGACGCCTACAACCTCGCCGAACTGGGTATCGGCTCGAACCTCGCCGTCGAGGAGCTGGTCGGATCGGTCCTGCTGGACGAGAAGGCCGCGGGCACCGTCCACATCGCGATCGGCGACGACCACGGGATCGGCGGGAACACTACGGCGCCGATCCACCTCGACGGGATCGTCACCGGACCCACGGTTTACGCCGACGGGGAAGCGATCGAGCTGCCGAGCGCGGAGTAAGTCCCTCTCAGACGCTTTCGGTGCCGGATTCCGCTCGCCCCGACTCGCCGGGATAGAGCCAGTCGGTCCGGACGAACAGGACGGCGACGACGGCGAACCACGGGGCGACGCCGATCAGGCCGACAGGCGTCGGGCCGAACACGGGGTTGGGGATGGCAGTGGCGAACAGCGTCGCGAGGCCGGCGCTCCCGTTTATCATCGCGTGGCCGACGACCGCGGGGAAGACGCTCCCGCTCCGGAGGGTGACCCACCCCAGGAACACGCCGAGCCCGACCGTCGCGACGGTCATGGCGAGCAGGCCGAGCCACGGCGCACCGGTGTAGTCTAGCCCGTAGTTGTACCCCATCGCGATGACCGGCCAGTGCCAGACGCCCCAGACGACGCCGTGGACGACCAGCGCCCGCCGCCAGCCCAGCGGCGCGAGCTTCGGCAGCAGGTAGCCGCGCCAGCCGAACTCCTCGCCGAAGGTCGCGAGGCTGTTCAGCAGCGGTGCGGCCACGAGCGCCTGGACGATCTGGACGGCGAGAAACGCCGTCGGCGAGAGGGGGATCGCCTGGCCCGTCTGTGCTTCCAGCTCCGCCAGCAGGTCGGCGACCGCCGCCATCCCGCCGAACAGACCCGGAAAGACGAGGAAGTACAGGGCCGCGCCGACGAGGATCAGGACGAGCGGGCCGACCCATCCCAGGAGCCACGGGAGCGGCCGCGTTCGCACGCGGAGGAGCATCTCGCCGCGGTCGAACCCCTCGTCGGTGAGCCACCGCGTCGCGAGGTGGCCGACGGCGGGCCCCCACATGTACGGGCCGGCGAGCAGGACCAGCCACAGCGGGACCCCCAGCGCCAGCGTCGGCCCGGCGCCGATACCCCCTAACGCGTAGATGACGGCGGCCGTCGCCCACGAGACGCCGAACGTGACGCCGAGGAAGACGGCGAGCCGGCGCCGTTGCAGCCGCCCCCCGTCCCCGGGTTCCGTCCCCCACCAGACGCCCGGACTCCCGGATTCCGTTTGCATGTCACGTTCGTTCGACGCCGATCACCGTGAATATTCGCCCCGTACCGGGACCGCCGGGGTCGGTTCCGGTCCCTTCCTCGGCCGGGTCGACGTACCGATCCGGCCGCGCGGCCGCTGGCGAGTCGACTCAGCGGACTTTTACGCGCTCGGGGGCAACTGGAGGTATGACCGAGTCCGCAGAGCGGGTCGCCGTCGCCTGCCCGTCGTGTTCGCCCTCGCTGGAGACGGTTCACGAGGTGCTCACGACCGGCGGCGGCCACGCCACGATCCGCTGTACAGAGTGTGGCCACACCCACAAGCGACAGCTGGAGTCGACCACCGAGTACGAGCGCGACGTGGTCGTCTCCCAGGACGGCGAGTCCTTTACCGCAACCGCCGACGTGCCCGAAGGGGAACAGCTCGCGGTCGGCGAGGAGTTCCTCCTCGATACGGAGGAGGCCATCGTGACCGCCCGGATCACCAGCCTCGAACTCGACGGCGAGCGGCGCGTCGAGGAGGCGAGCGCCGAAGCGGTCCAGACCATCTGGACCCGCGCGGTGGGCAACGTCAGCGTCGACCTGACGCTGCACCCCAAAGACGGCACGCACGACGAGACGGAATCGATGACCGTCCAGGTGCCCGGCGACTACGAGTTCGTCGTCGGCGAGACCGACGAGCTCGGCGGCGAGGAGTTCACGATCGAGGGGATCCACATCCGCGACGACGCCGTCGGCTACGACTACGACAAGCTCGACTTCGACGGCGACGGCGCCGTCGCGAAGGACATCAAACGGCTGTACGCGCGCGACGAGTCCTCCTCGGCCTGGTCGGCGTGGTAGCGTGGACTTCGCGGCCGCCCGCGAGCGGTTAGTCGAGTCCCTCACCGAGCGCGGTCGGGTCGACGACGAGCGCGCCCTCGACGCGATGGCCGCCGTCCCCCGCCACGAGTTCGTCCCCGCCGAGCGCCGCGAGGAGGCCTACCGCGACACGCCGCTACCCATCGGCGAGGGCCAGACGATCAGCGCTCCGCACATGGTCGCGATCATGACGGCTCTGCTCGACGCCCATCCCGGCGACGACGTGCTGGAGGTCGGCACCGGCTGCGGCTACCACGCCGCCGTCACCGCCGAGGTCGTCGGACCCGAACACGCCTACTCGGTCGAGTACCACGACTCGCTGGCCGAGCACGCTCGCGAGCGCCTGGACCGGCTCGGCTACGGCGCGGTGTCCGTCCGGGCGGGCGACGGCAAAGCGGGGTGGCCCGAGCACGCTCCCTACGACCGCGCGTATCTCACCTGTGCCGCGCCCGAGTTCCCCGAGGCGGTCGTCGAGCAGGTCCGCCCCGGCGGACGCCTGATCGCGCCCATCGGCGGTCGCCGGCAGACGCTCGTCCGCGCCCGCCGCCGCGCCGACGGCTCGCTGGAGCGGGAGGCCCACGGCAGCGTCCGCTTCGTCGAGTTGCAGTAGCCGGACGGCGCCTCCGGACCGCTCCCGCCGCCGATACGGCGCGCCCGGGCGATACGACCCGGTCCGCGCCATTCATTACCGTCGAGGGCGGACTGGCGAGCATGGACCCCGCGGTACTGCGCGACGACATGGTCGACAGCCTGGAACACGAGAGCAAGGGCTGTCTCCGGAGCGAGGCCCTCTCCGTCGCGATGCGCGAGGTGCCTCGCGAGGCGTTCGTCGCGGAGGAACGCGGCGCCTACGCCGACCGACCGTTCGAGCGGCTGGGGACCCGCGTCCTCGCACCGAGCACCGTCGCGCGACTGCTCGAAGCGCTGGACGTTCGCGAAGGCGATTCGACCCTCGTCGTCGGCGCGGGCGTCGGCTACACCGCCGCCGTCGTCGCCGAACTCGCCGGTGCCGAGCACGTCCACGCCATCGACATCACGCGCCGACTGGTCATCGAGGCCAGAGGGAACCTCGCCGAGGCGGGCTACGGGGGCGTGCTCGTCGACCGCCGCGACGGCGCCGACGGCCTCCCCGAGTACGCGCCGTTCGACCGCATCCTCCTGGAGGCCGCGGCGATCAGCCCGCCCGCGGCGCTGGTCGACCAGCTCGCCGACGACGGCCGGCTGGTCATGCCCCACGGCGCCGGTGAGCAGCACATCGCGATCGTCGAGGACGGCGAGGTCGCCGAGCGCCTCGGGGGCGTGGCCTTCCAGCCGATGCTCGTCGAGGGCGAACAGGCCGACACGGTCGAGCGCAACCGTACCCGTCGCGAGGACCGCGAGTTCGCCCGCCGCAACGCCGAGGGACGCACCGGCTGGGAGCAGGAGTGGATCGACTGGGACGACGCCGTCCGGCGGTGACCGGGTCACGACGGCTATCCTCCCGCGACGACCAGCACCTCCGTGTTCCCGCGCTCGTCGGCGTACTGTCCGCCAGCGGGTGGTTTCACGTCGAACCGTATCGTTCCTTCCTGTTGATTGGGACCGAGCGACGGCGACAGCGACAGCGTCGCGGTCCCGTTGGCGTCCGTGCGGGCGGTCGTCACCGAGTCGAGCGTCGCGGTCCCGCCGGTGGCGACGACGGTCGCGTTGGCGACGCGGTCGCCGTTCGGCCCGACGACCTCGGCGGTGACGTCGGTGCTGGCCTCGTCGATCACCTCCGGCGTCGGCTTTACGTCGAGCTCGGTGACCCCGAGCGTCTGGATGCCGCCGAGCGTGTTCATCATCACGCTCAGGCTCGCGACCCCGACGACGAGGGCGATGACGAGTCTGATGGGCAGTCCTTCGATGGCGCGTTCGTCTCCCGCGAGCGCTCGTGGCTCCATGGACGGCCCTGGTCTCGTTCCCGGGTATAAACGCTCGTGCGAAGGTTTTCCATCGAGCGGGCGGCCACCCTCGCAGTTGTCGGTCGCGAGCGCGTCGCGGGTCTCGCGAGCGCCGCCCGCCACCGAAAGGAAACACACGTGTAGCGGCGGTGAGTCCGTTCGGGCGAATGGCCGACGACCACGCGCTGACTCGGCTGGAGCCGCTCGTGCTCGTCGCCGTGGGCGGGTTCGCCGGCGCGGCGTCGCGGTACGCGGTGGCGCTCGCGCTCCCCGACGCGCTCCCCTGGGGGACCCTCGTTGCCAACGGGCTGGGGAGTTTCGCGCTCGGCGTCGTCCTGTACGAGCGCCACTTCGCCGACGCGCTCAGCGCGGAGACGCGGCTGGTCGTCGGCACCGGCTTCCTCTCCTCGTTTACGACCTACAGCACGTTCGCGGTCGAGACGGCGCGACTGGCGGGATCGGCGGACCCGGTCCCGGCGGGTGTCGGCGGGCCGACGCTGGCTGCCGTCAACGTCGCCGCGAACTACGCGGTCGGGATCGGCGGCGTCCTCTGTGGCCGCTGGCTCGCGAGGTGGCTGTCGTGAACTCCGTCGTCCTCGTCGGCCTCGGCGGCGTCGCGGGCGCGCTTTCGCGGCATCTGCTCGGCGAGCGCATCGACGCCCGTACCGGCGACACGCTGGCGGTGAACGTCCTCGGGAGCTTCGCGCTCGGCGCGGTCCTGGCGGCGCCGGTGGGAGACGCCGCAGTACTCGCGCTCGGGACGGGCTTTTGCGGCGCGTTCACGACGTTCTCGACGTTCGCCTTCGAGACGGTTCGGCTGTTCGAGACCGGCGAACGCCGTCGGGCGCTGGCCAATGCGGCGGTCAACCTCGCCGGCGCGCTCGCGGCCGTCTGGGTCGGGTCGGCGCTCGCGGCGGCGGTGTGGTGACCGGCGAACGCGAGACGCACGGCGATCGAGGGGGGTTGTCGACCGGGCGGACTACTCGCCGAGCGCGTAGAAGGTGCCGTCCTGGCTGCCGACGTAGACGCGGCCGCCGGCGACGACGGGCGCGGCCGCCTCGATGTTGTTACTGGTGGCGAACGACCACTCCAGGTCGCCGGTGTCGGCGGTGACGGCGTAGACGCTGCCGTCGCGGGAGCCGACGTAGACGGTCCCGTCGGCGACGACCGGCGGGGCGGTGACGCCGCCGCTGGGTTCGGTGACCCGCCACAGCTCCCGGCCGTCGCCGACGTCGAACGCGAACAGCGTCCCGTCGCGCGTGCCGGCGAACACGCGCTCCTCGGTCACGGCCGGTGTCGCCGCGAACGCGCTCGCTCGCGACCGCTCCCAGCTGGTGTTGCCCCGGACGTTGACCTGCGTGAGGGTGTTGTTCTCGCTGGTGGCGAACAGGCGTCGACCCCGGTGGGCGACGCCGTTCGCGCTCCCGCCGAGGTCCTTCGTCCACTGGAGGTCGCCCGACTCGCCGACGGCGTACAGCTCGTGGTCGGCGCTCGTGGCGTAGACCGTGCCGTCGACGTAGACGGGCGGGGCGGTGATCGCGCCGTAGGTGTTCTGGTTCCACTCCTGGCCGCCGTCGAGGGCGTCGAACTTGTAGAGGCGGCTGCTGGTCGACCCGACGTAGACGCCCCGGCCGGCGACGACGGGCGCCGTGAAGTCCTCCGTCGACCCCAGGTCCCACTCCCAGAACACCGAGCCGTCGTCGGTGTTCAGAGCGTAGAACACGCCGTTGGTCGTTCCGACGTAGGCGAACCCGCGGTCGATCGCCGCCGCGCTGGTGACCGGCGCGCCCACGTCCTTCGACCACTTCGTCTCGCCGGTCACGGGGTTCAGCGCGTGGAACGACCCGTCGTCGTCGCCGGCGCCGCCCGCGCCGACGTACAGCGTCCCGTCGACCAGCACGGGCGTCGCGTTCACCGCGTCCTGGTCGAACTCCGCCCGCCAGTCGACCGTGACGTCTTCGTGAGGCCCCCTGGCGTCCCCGTGGTGGCCCCAGTGCTCGTCGTTGCGCATGAACGTCGGCCACGACGCGAACGACGACGCGCCCGGCGTCGCGGTCGCGGTGGCCGTCGGCTCCGGTGTGTCGGTCGGCGTCTGGGTCGGCGCGTCGGTCGGCTCCGCAGTGGCGGTCGGCGTCTGGGTCGGCGCGTCGGTCGGCTCCGCAGTGGCGGTCGGCGTCTCTGTGCCCGCGTCCCCCGGTGTCGTCGTCGCGTCGCCGTCCGAGCCACAGCCGCTCAGCCCGGCGGCCGACGCGCCCAGCGCGGCCGCCAGGAACTGACGGCGACTCGCCCGTTTCCGTACCATGGCCGGTGTATCGGACAACTGTCGCATATGTCCTTGGGTTCGTTCGATCGCCGGCTCGCGGCCGCCGACTCGCCCGACGGGCCGGTTCGCGCGCTCCGCGGCCTCGATCTCGTGTGCAAAGGTTTCGCATACCAATAGACCTATATGCTGGTGTGGTATAGCGTAGCACGTATGGCGTCCGCACCGAGCACCGACGACATGTTCGACGAGTTCCTGACCGACCGCGGACACGACGTCGAGGAGGCGGGCTGGGAAGAGAACTACAACAAAAAGCAGTGCCCCGACTGCGGGGGACTGCACGACTCGACCGCCACAGACTGCTCGGTATGCGGCTGGTCTCCGGCGTAACGTCGTCCGAACACCGCACTTCGCGTTCTCGTCGCTCGCAGTGTCCCGCGAGTCTCGTCTCTCGCGGCACCGTTTAGGACGAGGCAGTGAGCGGTCGCTATGGCGCGCTGTCGAGTGCGGTCGCTCTCACTCGGGGGCTATCGGGTCCGCGACGTGACGCGCGCGTCCTCGCCGTCGTGGCTGTGGAGGACGGCGACCGTTCCGGGGAGCGCGTCGTCGAGTTCCACCGTCGCCTCGTAGCCGATCTCGGTGATACATTCGGCGCACATCGTGTCGGTCTCGGCGTCGGACTCCGAGTCGACGACGACGGTGAGCGTCCCGCCGTCGAGGCGCACGTCCGACAGGACGGCCGTGTAACACGCGTCCGCTCCCCAGATCGTCCCGGTCACCGTCACCGTCCCGCCGTCTTCGTCGAACGTGACCGAGGCGTCGTCGGTCTGGGCGCCGCAGTCGCTGTCGGTGACTTCGAACGAGCGGTCGGCCACTCCGCTGGGCGTCGCCGACGGCTCGCTGTCGGGCGTCTCGCTCACGGTATCGTCCGGTGAGTCGCTCGGGGTGGCGCTCGGATCGTCGGTTCCGCCGGGGGCGGGTTCGGTGACCGTGTCGTCGGTCCGGTCAGCCGGCGTCGCCGCCGGCCGGTCGGTGTTCGCGGGGTCGTCGGACGGCGTATCGGTGGCGGTCGGCTCGTCGGTGTCGGTCGGCTGTCCGCCCGATCCGTCGGACAGACAGCCGGTCAGGGCGAGCGTGCCCGCGGCGCCGAGGCCGCGGAGGAGGGTGCGTCGCTTCACGACGTGACAGACGAGCGTTCGGATAAAGGGCCTTGTCGACGTTCAAGCGATCCTTTGACACTGCCCGGACGGATCGTAACCCCTTTACAATCAACCGCGGTACGTAGAAGTGAGTCCGGGTAGGGTAGTGGACTATCCTCTTGGCTTGCGGAGCCAGGGACCGGAGTTCGAATCTCCGCTCGGACGTCTTCTTTCCGACGCGACTCGGCGAGCACCGCGTCCGCCTCGAGAGAGGGGTTCAGGGACGCATCGACGGGGACCGGCCGCGGGGTCTCAGAGGAACTCGTCGACCAGCCATCCGCCGACGGCGCCGAGTCCGGCGTTTATCGCCAGCGCGATCAGCTCCCCGACGACGATGACGCCGACGAGGGCGGCGCCGCCCGCGAGCTGGCCGATCGCGTCGGCGCCGGCGAGGAACCCGCCCGCGACGGCCACGAGCAGGGGGACCGACAGTACCCACCCGACCAGTCCCGCGACGGCGCCGATACGCAGGCCGGAGTCACCGTAGAGGTACGCCGCGGCGCCGCCGCCCGCGACGGCCGCGCCGGGGATGAACGAGACCAGCGCCGTCACCGCGGCACCGTAGACCGCACAGGCGCGGAACGTCGCGGTCGTGCCGCCCTCGCGAGCGACTCGGCTGCGAGTGCGCCGGCGCGCGGCGACGAACGCCGCGGCGACGACGACCAGCACGAGACCGGTCACGGCGAGCCCGGCCGCGAACCAGTCGACGAACGGCTCCCCGGCGGTGACGGCCTCCGCGGGCGTGATCCCGTTGACCTCCACCTCCTCGCTGGCGATGATGTCGGCGATCAGCGCACGGTCGACACGGACGTACAGTCCGGCGCCGACCGCCGTCAGCACGAGTCCGATCAGTCCGGTCACGATGCCCAACAGCCAGTCGACCGCCGACGGCACGGGGTCGCGTCCGTCCGTCGATCCGTCGGTCGTCGGTCGACCAGCGTCGTGCGCGGTATCTACGTCCGTCATATTTCCACCGAGGAGCGCCGACCACGTATACCCACGAGCCGCGCTTCCGGACCGGAAGCCCGGCGGATCGTTTAAGTAACTGCGTGGAACGGACCGCGGATTCGCGGGGTCGGGGGTCAGTAGTCGCCGAGCACGCCGAGCTTGCGGGCGCGGCGGGTCGCCAGCTCGAAGACGACGTAGCCGGCGGCGAGGTAGACGGCGGCGACGCCGACGAGGATGGCGAGGTCGAGGGGGGCGAACTCCCAGAGGCGGGTCCCGTCGATCATCGCCCGCTGGAGGAGCGCGCTGCCCTGGGCCAGCGGGAGGAAGCGTACCCATCCGAGGTCGAACGCGGGCGCGGAGATCAGCACGATGAACCCGAACTGGAGGAGGTTCAGCCAGTTGCCGATCTGCTTGTAGAGGACGGTGATCCCGCCGGCGGCGAAGCCGAGGCCGAGCACGGAGACGATACTGAGCCCGGCGACGACGACCACGGTGAGGACGGGCACCTGGAGCCCGGTATCCGTGATCGCGAGCATCACCGCCAGGACGAGCGCCGAGGTGAGGAAGGTGCGAACGAGCTTCGCGACGCCCTTCAACAGCGCGACGGGCGCGAAGCCGAAGGGCGTCATGACGTGTCGTTCCAGCGTCCCCCACTGGACCTCGCTGCCGATGTCGTTGGAGATCGAGGAGTACGCGCCCACCGAGAGCGTCCAGAGGAAGTAGCCGACGACGATCCCCTCCAGGGAGTCGGTGAGGGCGCGCCCGGCGACCATCTCCCCGCCGTAGAACAGCAGGCCGAAGAAGAACAGCGAGATGACGATGCCGCCCACGGCGTTGGCGGGGTACCTGACGAAGATCAGGTACTCGCGGTAGAGCACCTGCTTCGCGAGGTCGGCGTACGTCGCGCGTTTCGGGGTGACGCCGGCGTCGAGACGCGCGTCGCTCACCGCCGACCCTCCCCGTTCGTGATGTCGACGAAGACGTCCTCCAGGTCCGGCTCGACGGTTCGGACGCGGTCGAGCGTCACGTCGTGGGCCCGGAGCGTCGCCATCAGCGCGTAGAGGCCGTCGCTGTCGACAGTCACCGCGATGCGCGCGCCGGGGTCGCGGCGTTCGACGGTCGCGAGTGCGAACTGGTCGCCCAGCGTCGCGAGCAGGTCGTCGTCGAAGTCCGCGCTGGTGACGTGGATCTCGTGGGTGTCGCTCCCGCCGAGCAACGCTTCGACCGTGTCGTCGGCGATGACGCGGCCCTCGGACATGATGACGACGCGGTCGCAGACCGTCTCGACCACGTCCATGTTGTGACTGGAGAGGACGACCGTCAGCCCCTCGTCGGCCGCCAGGCGGCGCAGTTCCGTCTGGAGGGTCCGGGCGCTCTCCACGTCGAGGCCGAGCGTCGGCTCGTCGAGGAAGACCACGTCGGCGCCCCCCGCGAGGACGCTCGCCAGCGACACCTTCTGTTTCATCCCGCGCGAGAGATCCCGCACCGCCACGTCGGCGTGGTCGGCGAGGTCGAGCCGGTCGAGCAGTCGGTCGTGTCGGGCTTGCACGGAGTCGGGGTCGACCCCGCTGATCGTCGCGAAGTAGCGCAGGTTCTCCCGGACGGTCAGCCGCCAGTAGTCGTTGCGCGCGCCCTCGAGCAGCGCGTCGACCCGCGAGTACGCCGCCCGCGGGCGTTCGCGGGCGTCGATGCCGTCGATGCGAACCTCGCCCTCGTCGGGCAGGACCATCCCGAGGATCGACTTGACGAGCGTCGTCTTGCCCGCGCCGTTCGGGCCGAGCAGGCCGACGATGGCGCCGCGCTCGACGGACAGTGACACGTCGTCGACCGCGGTCGTCGCGTCCGGACCGCTCCCGAATCGCTTGCTGAGCCCCTCGACGGCGACGACCGTGTCGGCCGGTCCGGCGGCCCCCGTGGCGTCGTCGTCCGCGGCCCCGTCGCGGTCCGCCGGTCGCTCGGCGGCTGTCGCCTCCTGTGACCCGGCTTCGGCGCGGTACCGCGCCGTCGAGTCCGGGTCCGCTCCTCCTGTCATCGGCGGTCGTAGGGGCCCGACCGGCAAAAGGGGTCCGCGAGTCCGCTCCGAGACCGGGTCGGCCGCCCCCAGAGATATGTCCCGAGCGCCCGACTCACCGATATGAAGCGAGTGAGCTTCGACGACGCCGAGACGTACGAACCCGACGAGGGGTGGCGCCGCGTCGCGCTGGCGGGCGACGACGACGTGAGTCTGGAGTACTTCGAGAAGCCGCCCGGCCATTCCTCGCCGATGCACGACCACGAGAACGGGCAGGTGTGTCTCGTCCTCGACGGCGAACTGACGGTTCACACGGAGGGCGAGGCGCGACCGGAGGGAACGCCTCGAAGCGAGCGCCTCGAACGGCGCGACTCCGTCTGGCTCGACCCCTGGGAGTCCCACCGCGTCGCGAACGAGAGCGAGGAGCCGGCCGTCGGCCTCGACATCTTCGTCCCCGGTCGCTCCTTCGACTTCTGGACCGACCGGGAGGAGTGACGCCGTCGTCACGGTGCACTTAAGCCGCGACTCTCCGAGAACCCACCCGATGACGCTCCGACACACGTCGATCCGCGTCGCGGACGTCGAGGCGACCGTCGACTTCTACGCCGACCTCGTGGACTACGAGGTCCTGCGGGAGTTCGAGACCGACGACGGCACCCGGAACGTCTTCGTCGGCGACCCCGCCGACGAGGACACCGACGACCCGGCCGCGCTCCAGCTCGTCGAGGCAGACGGTTCGGTCGAAACGGGCGACTTCGAGCACGTCGCGGTCACTGTCGACGACGTGGACGCCGCGCTCGAAGGGCTCGACGACGACCGCATCGACGACGGCCCGATCACGATGGCGGAGTTCGACTCCCGCGTCGCGTTCGTCACCGGCCCGGAGGGCTGGGGGATCGAACTCGTCGAGGACCTGTAAGGACTTTTCATCGCCCCCTGCGATGGGGGGCCTATGGCCGAGTCGATACGCGGGCGGGCCGAGCGGGCGTTCTGGGAGCGCCACGCCAATCCCTGGAGCGGCTGGTCGCGGACGCTGACGCTGCCGGCGCTGCTGTACGCGGTGTACCATCGTCGGTGGCGACTGCTCGCGGCGACGGTCGCGTTCACGCTGTTCAACCCAGTCCTCTTCCCGAAGCCGGACGACGCCGACGCCTGGATGACGAAGGTCGTCCTCGCCGAGCGGCGCTGGCGCGAGCGCGGCGACCGACTGGGCGCGCTCCAGTTGCTCAACGTCGGGAACGGGCTGGCGACCCTGTACGCCGTCTACGCCGCCTCTCGCCGAAACGTGGGCGGGGCCACCGTCGCGGGCGCGCTCGCGATGACGCTGAAGTTCGCGTTCGTCGCCGCGCTGGTGCGGCGCTACGAGGACGAGATCGAGTGGCCGGCGACGCCGCCGTACGCGTCCGACGCGGTCGCGGAGTGACCGCGACCCGGTCGCCATCCACCGGATCGGACCCCACGCTTATTGCCGTCTGTTACCAAGTCACTGGCGTGTCGACCACAGTGCCATCGGAACGACTCGCAGAGTTCCTCTGGGAGCGGCACGCCAACCCCTGGAGCGGGTGGACGCGCGTGTTCGCGTTCCCGGTGCTGGTGTACGCCGTCCTGACGCGGCGCAAGCGCCTGCTGGTCGCGGCGGTCGCGGCCATCGCGGCGAACCCGGTCGTGCTCCCCCAGCCCGACGACGCGCAGGCCTGGACGAGCGACGTGATCCAGGCCGAACGTTACTGGGTCGACCACGGGAAACACGGCGCGCTCCTCCGGTCGCTCGACGTCGCCACGCTCCCGGTGACCGTCGGCGCGCTGTACGCCGCCTACCGCCGCAAACCGAAGTCGGCCGCCGTGTTGACCGCCCTGTCGATGTCGCTGAAGTTCGCGTTCGTCAACGCCCTGGTCCGCCACTACGAGGCCGCGACGGAGGGCGACGCCGCCGCGGCCGAAGACGGGGCGCCCGTCGACGGCGCCGGAGACTGAACGCCGG
>Ga0207732_100381_pt1 | contig 14666 bp, 21 predicted proteins | sample A23P1SouthBayCA_FD_187733 | JGI IMG/M metagenome (GOLD analysis project Ga0207732, IMG submission 187733) | Aerobic enrichment media microbial communities from Eden Landing Ponds, California, USA - A23 P3 (4) (SPAdes) | ecosystem: Environmental > Aquatic > Marine > Unclassified | place...
TGCTCGGCCTGCCACGAGGCAGCCCACGGGGATCGGATGGCTCCTCGAGTGCGGTGGTACACGAACGGCGAACTCTCCAGCGCCGAGTTCGGCGAACACGTGAGCCTCTGGAAGCGGATGCGTGATCGGCTGGGTGTGCCGCGATACGATCCGGACGACGAGTCGATCTACGTGCCTGTAGGTGACGTCGACGAAATTGTGGAGCAGCTAAACGCCTGAGCGGCAGAGAGCTGTCGCTCACCCGTGTAGAGTTGGTTGGGGTTTCCGGCGGACAGGCCGGAACCCACACCAAGTAGCGGCTGTATTTCCAGCCGCCAAGGTCATAAATATTGGCAGGAAGGCTGGAACTGCATTCGATCTATACATCCCCTATATCTAGTGGCCCTAAGGGCCACTAGATGGGAGGCCTTCTCAGAAGTAGCGGACTACCCCGTAGTTCCTGTAATATTGATCGGATTTGATCACTTGCAAGACCTCGTTTAGGCTGCATTCAGATACCGATTAGCGGGGAATCCAGCTTGAGAAACTACACTACGAGCTTTGCGACGGACCTTTCGATTGGCTGGCCGTTCATCGTACTCTTGAATGTAGTCTTTGATATACTGAGCCACCTCGTCAACAGCATCCGCGTTAGCGCAATCTGCGACGTTCAGAAGAGTTGTTTGATACCCCATCTCCGCCATTGGATATCCCTGGCGACTCTCAAGCTGGTCATCGTTAACCTGCTGTATCTCATAGAGGTGTCCCTTGATCCGGAGTTCAAGATCTCGATCTCGTAAATCAGGTCTCATACGAGATAAATCTCCCACAAGGAGTATCGCTCGAAAAGGGTTCGACCCCGGTCTCCGTTGCCAGCGATCCGCCACTTTCTGGACTGGTGTATTCCTATACTGGCCATGATAGCAATCCCCTGATTGCTGGTTACCGCAGGTTCCGGGACTCACCGGTAAAAGTTTATCCCTGAAACGGGGATAGACTATATTGAGGACGCGGGGGTGGTGGTTAGCGTAACGCGCCACCGCTCCCGGTCAGGGTCGTGAGGTAGTGGCTCACAGCCCGTTGACGTCCGGTCTTCGTTATATCTCTTCGCTCAGGTACTGGTATACGATTGTATCGTCAATTTGCTCGATGAGAGTACGATAAGGATCTCTCGTGGTTGGAGAGCGATCCTGAGGGATTCGCTTGCCAGTGAGCCATGCGATGACTCGAGACCGAAGATCTTCCTCTCGAACAGGATCAAATACCGGAAGACGGTACACTGGTTCTGGTTGAGGACCCGGATCAAGCCAAGACCGATCAAATTCGGAAACCTGCTCAGGCAAAGTGTTCGAGCTTCCGTGTTGAATTTGATCGCGAAGATAACCCGCAATGTAGTCGGCAGTATTGTTTTGCGGATAAGTTCGGTCAGCGTCCTGAAGGAAGGTTAGATAAACGGGGCAGATGTTTCGTTGAAAACCATCGTCGAAGTGTCCGGGAACCAAGCTTCGGAGAGCATCAAAATAGTCGGAATAAACATCATATTGTCCATCGTGCAGAAGAGCGGTGTTACCGCAACCATGAGAGACATCACCGCTCCGAAGCCCGTTAGTGATACTCTTTTTCGCGGCCATTGTCGCCGCTGCTGCTTTAATACGATTTGGAGGGTTATCAGGGCAAGTGATGGCAGCCCAAGTGATGCTTGATTCTCCCAACTTTGACAACAGGGACTCTACTCGCTCTACACGCTCATCTCGATCCAACTCGCCATATCGAACAATAGAGGATGATTTATGTCGGAACGGTTGTAGTTCGCTTTCAACGAGTGCCCGGACAAGATCAATATCATCATCCCGAGTACACCGCACTGCAACGATAACGAAACTCTCTGAATCGGCGGACTCGTCGACGCCAACAAGATTGTCGATATTGATTCGGGTACTTTCAGCATCAACGACAGCAATAGAACGAAGAGGAGAACTCATCAGTCTATGAGTTGTTTCTTGAGACGGTCAAATTTCTTACGCCATATGGCAACTCATCCCTAGCGAGCCGCGAGTCCGGTACGTTCGAAGTGTGGACGAAGGTTAAGAAGAAGTGGGGATAGTACGGAATGCGGTGTGATCGAAGATGAGCGCATCTTTGAGAGCGGGTAGAGCGAGGAGGGGGATCGCGACGAGGCCGACGAGATCCTAGAGAGTGGAGTATATCTTGGAGTCAGCTCAAGGAGCATCGTGCCGGTGGTCACGTGGGATAGGAAAGAATGTTCGGCTTAGCTAATTCGAACACTCTTAGATGTGGAATACTCGCTGTCCGGAATAGAAGACACTATAGTATCGTTAGCGACACCCAGATGAGCTGATTGATAAGAAAGAGAAGAAAGAGACCCCATACCGCTGGATCGTGTGCAAGTTCTCGAATCGCCTCAATAACCGTTGGGTCGAGGAGTTCTTCATCTTCGTTTCTGCTCCCGGTGGTTATTACCACGTCGTCGCTGTCATTCACCTCGATTTTTAGCCTTTCATCACTGATATCTTTCTTTAAATCTGCCTTCAGCGCCTCGTATTCTTCCGGAGAGTAGGAGCGAGGGGCAGATCTCCCCTCTTTATGAGATGAGTCCTGAGTATTCTCTGTCGTCGATTCTTGTCCGGTCATCTCAGATTTGGGTTGGCACTGCATAACAAAAGTTCTTTCGGGCAAGACCGAATCGGTATAGAACGTCATGCGCACCGATTCGGTCTTGGCCGAAAGTATTTACTGCTTCAATGTTAACACAGGCATGGAGAAACATGACTCGAACCGAATCAAACAGCAAGGGCACGATAGTCGGCATCGCCGCGATCGTGCCCGTGATCGCGCTCATCTCGGGTGCGAGCATTCGGAAAAAGCTGGCATCCGAGGGGGGGACGCTACCAAGGGATATCGTCTCCAGTAAATTCACTGAGGCGAAGAGCGTCATCAGTGCCCAAACTCGCCTATACGTTGAGGCAGGACGAGTGGACGACGGACCCGATCTCCCTGCTCCCCTCGTTGATGGCATCAGCGTGGAGGCAGGACAGGTGGACGACGAACGGTTAGAAGACGGGATCCCGGAACTTCAGATGAAATTGAATAGAAGCTCGTCGGCGACCATCGCTGAGGAAGGTCAAGGAGTTGCTCCATCGCAAACCTGCGTCGCTACTGACGGGGGTGTGCCGGTTGATGTCGGCGAAGACGCAGAGGATGAGATGTCCCGTCTCCGGGAGGTGAAGGATCTCGTGCGCTTCCTGACGCAAGACACGCGCTACAAGATCCTCGTCGACATCGTCGGGCATCCCGAGGGAATGCCATCACTCGAGGAGCTAGCGTACACGAATCCCTCGAAGAGTAAGAGTACGATTAAGGAGCATCTCGACAAACTCCAAGACGCAGGGGTCGTGAAGAAGGTCAGCTTGCCGAAGGGAGAGCAACAGCGTGACCTGCCCAACACGTTCTACCGGATGACCCGGGAAGGATACGATTTCCTCATGCACCACGACCTGATTCCGGCAGAACGGGCCCAATTGCGCGAACACTACGACCGTATCGAGAAGACAGAAAGGATTCAAGCGTACGAGGCCGCTCCTCGTCCTACCCCAACGGGATCCAAACAGCAAACGGAATCCGAAGAGCCACCAGTCGTCCAGTTGGTGAAAGAATACCAAGCTAAGGACGAGGTGACGGCGGAAGACGAAGAAAAGAAAGAATCCACGTCAAAGGAGGTAGAAACCAAAGAAGAGAGTGATGAACAGTACGTTCCTGTTTCGAAACTCCGAGAAGCCTTTACTGAAGTGGTTGAACACTTCGAAGCTGAAGAAGACGAAGAGAATACAGTGGTTATCGGAACCGAAGATGACAAAGCCGAAAACGGCGAAGATGAACGACAAACCGCTGAACCTTCCTCCTCGTCAGGCTCTTAACTCCTGACGAATGAGCGCTCCTATTCTTTGTAGGTGAAAAAAAGATGACGCGCAGTGAGGAGTCGCCTCACTGACGGTGAGAGAGAACTATATGAAGCCAGAGACCACGTCGCGAACAGCCTGCCAAACAGACATCTCGTCCGCGTCGTCCTCCAGAGCCTCTGGATGCGATGCTTCCTCCGTCGGCAGAGAGACTGTGAGTTCTGAGATGGCCCCGAAAGCGCCTCTATCTCCAGTACCCCGTAGTCCATCAAGTCCACCGGAACACCTCGGACATCGCTCTTCAGGATATTCCTCAGGAATCGAACGCTGGTCAGCATCCAAGAGATTAGTGCTACCAGTATCCCATTCCCAAGTTGGTGCGTACTCGTCCTCGGCAAGGCCTGTCAGATAGCCATAGAGAGCGTATCCAGCTCGAGCTGCTGGATAACGGTTTACAGCCAACACCGAGGGCTGTTCCGTCTCCTGAAGATTAAGTCCATATTCCAGTTCGTCCGGATCGCGGTCTTGCACTCGGACGGCCTCTCGGTCAACGAGACCTTGGCAATCGCGACAGGCCCACGGTGGGCCAGTTAGGGCGAACGTAGTCTCGATTCCGTACACTTCGCCGCCCTCAGCGTTCACGTTCGATCCTGCATCGAACACTGGACGAAGATACCGCTGTCCTGCTTCGGAGATGATTTCTCGACTCGTCGTGTGGTCAGTTGCAGCGACGAGAACATCCGCTTGCAAAGTAGCGTTCATGGCACGCTCTGTTTCGATTGGGTACGGAACAGGCCGGACATCGATATCCGGATCAACACCGCGGACGTAGTCAGCCGCGACCTCAACCTTCGGTCGTCCGGCCTCCGAGATGGATGAGGCAGCTACAGCTGGTGGTAGATCAGTGTCCTCCGGAGTTGCACTCTCGGGGCCGGCGTCCTGAGACCTCGCGTATGGTATCCGGCTAAGATTCGATTTCTCGACTACGTCCGGATCGATAATGCTGAGTGTCCCGATTCCCTCGTTGGCGAGATCTTCGATAAGGAGTGATCCGATGCCGCCCGCACCGACGACGGCAACATGACTGTCACGCAATCGTGCGTTGCCATCAGTGCCAGTGACGAGGGCCTGTCGAGCATGGGATGACTCCGATGTGTGATCGCGTTCGGGAAGGCGTGTGTTTGCGGTTCTATCGCGGCGAAGACTCTGTTTGCCTATAATGACTATTTCGTCAATCGGCACGCAGGCGTCCAACCCGTGTTCGCTGATCGTAACCTCGTTTGCCGGCCAGACGCGACCTGCAATTTCTTCCTGTGAGACCTGTAGACTTCCGTGTGGACCTTTGCCATCGTTCGCAAGAGGCTCGAACAGACCAGGTTCGGTGGCATCGTCTCGCCAGCTGTAGCCAGCACGTTCGAAGCCCGGATGGCTGTGCGCAATAAGAATCGCGTGTGGGTCACAGTACCTATTCGTAGAAGTCGAAGCGAGCGCGATGTTTCGGAGAGTGCCAGCTCCGAGATTGACGACTCCGGGGCCTTGATCCAAATACTCCGTGGGAGAGATGAGATTCACTTCGGTGATGAGGAACTCAAGGACATCTTCTCCCTGATCGGTGTACTGGTGTATACCGGCGTAGAGCGAGGCAGCATATTCGTCACCGTCGCCTTGGAGAAGAAACTCGCGGAGATCATTGTAATCGCTCTCCAAGATCCGGACGACAGTTCGATCAGGGTTGTTGGACGAAGATGGAGGCATAAATCAGTCCTCCTGCCGGAACCTCATCGCCACTAGAACCTCAAGATACCACCTGAGATCGTGTTCGTAGGGCTGCCACTCGAAGTCGTCCTTAACCTGCTTTGGATGGTAGGACAGGGATAGCCAGTTTGGGATTCGATTGGGTTTCGCGTTTCGGAGTTGTTCACCGTTGGAGAGGGTTAGATCTTCGTCGACATGAATCCAATCCGGCGGTTTGTTCGGATAGCCGTCGGGTACCCGGATCATCACGTCCGTCGTGTCCTTGTTGTACTCGTCGCTTGGAATCGGCCAGTCCCGAACGATGACGTGGGTGAATTTCTCAGACTTCTGGTCGGCGTCTTCGTCAACATCAACCGTATAGTCACTGCGAAGGTCTTCGACCTCTTGTTCGACGACCCCGTTCACTCTGCAGCCTCCAGATCGTGAGAGCAGCCGTACGGATTCTCGTGGTTGTAGGCAGTGAAGACGTTCCCGTCCAAGAGAAGGTCAAGTTCTTTGTCGGCTGGAATGAACTCGTCACTCCCTGGCGAGTCGTCGTCGTGCTTCCAGTACAGGACTTCCTCATTAGGTGTGTGTCCAGGGACCTCCTCTAGAATTTCCTGAGGGGTAATGTACCGAGAAGACACGGAGAACGGTTTACTGATCACGACGAACGGACTCCACGACGCACTGATGTCTTCAAGATGTTCTTCCAGCGTGTAGACCTCATCCTGAAGATCATCGAGAGCCTCGGCGACATCCGCGTCGTCGAACCCTACTTCATCTTGAAGATTGTCTACCTCTTCTCGGAGTTCACTGGCCTGCTCCTCAGCTGCTTCAAGACGTGCAGGATCCTCGTGATCTTGGGCGTCATCAACGAGATCCTCAATATCTTCCTTGAGTTGTTCGATAACCTCGAACCGCTCGTAGTCACCAACGCGATCTTCTGCTGTTTCGATGAAATCTTCAACTGCGTTGACGACATCTTCGAGGGTTTCGTAGTCGGGCTGTGCATCTGTCGTACCGCTTTCGATCGGTGTGGATGTGTCAGACATCGGTTTTCACTGCTCGAGGGGTACTCGAACTTGCCTATCGAGCGGGATAGCTAGAGCTGCGAAAGCCAGCTCACATCGAACTGACGATGCGGTTGCTCTCTTAGCTCAGGCTATCCCCACGAGGGGCAACGCCTGCTGGCGCAGCCGCTCTTCTCGCGGTAGTTTTGATCTGCCCACACCTACCGTCGCAAAGCGACGGTGTGCAATCCTTGATGCGCGGCGAGGGTCATCACGGACCCATCAAATACACTATTCGCAAGGAACTTAAATTCTTTCCTCGAAAATTAGCTGAGAAAATCGCATGACGGCAGTGGGGAAAGCCCATAGAAATTCTTCTCATATTTGCTTATAAATGAATAGGGGTCAAAATGACTACTACATTACTGATACATTAGTATCTCAGACTATTCTAGAACCCTGTTTGTAGACAATAACCCCTAGGGTTAGACCCCCAATACTAGTCTAGAAGAAGCATATATTTTATATCGTAGAGGGTACTAGGGATGAGCGCAATCCTTGATGCGCGGCGAGGAAGAGTCCTTCTCTCGCCGCCAACTCACGTAGGTGAGTGATAAGTATCGAAGTCGTAAGACGATGATTGGGAGCACCAATAGAAGATAATCAACCAGCAAGGAGGCGAATTTTTCGACTTTTGCGAGAGCCAATAGAGCCTGATGGAGCTGAAACAACGAGGTCACCTGGATCAGCGTGAGTAATGGGAAGTCGAACGGCGCTAGAAGCTAGAACTGCCGTCCGATATTGATCACGTTGTACAGCGCCCAAGCGACGACCCCGAGAATCAACAGATTCTCGCCGAGATCGGGACGCACCCCGGCCATGAGGAACATGGCACCGACGACTATCAGCAGCTGGATGCCGGAATCGGGCACGAGATTAGCGATGGACATAGACTCACCTCCTGTTGTCCGATGGGTGTTCAGAACGCAGCCAGTGACGACGGTGCGCTCGACCAGCCGAAAGGCTTAGTCTAGCCCAGTTCGTACACCGCCGGCACGGGTCGCGTCATAACACCCGTAACGGGTTCCGCGATCGGGTTGTTTCCCAGCCGAGCTAGTCCTGGCAGACCTCCTCGGCCGGGAAATACCCGGTCGGGGATCGATTCTCTCGGAGCCGAGTGCCGATCACTGGATAGCCTCGGCGCGCGGTGTTACCTGCTTATCTTAGTCTCGTTCCCGGGGTGAATAAATCCTATTTCTAGGTCAATCATGATTCAAGGGAGGTTAACCGTAATCCGAAAAAGACTGTTTTACAGACAAGTATAATACAGTACGGTCAACCTAGGTTCGGCAGAGTGACGCCAGAACCTGCGGCCCAGAAAGTGAGCGACGAGGAACTTATTGAGGCGGTCCAAAGGGAGTGTCTCACTCGCGGCGTTCCAGTTGTGCCAACCCGACAGGTTGCGAAGGCTGAGGGAGTCAATATCCAACAGCAACAGGTCTCACGACGGCTAGAGTCTCTAGCTGACGATCAGCGTATTAATTCGATTTCAGTTGGCCGGGGAGCGGTATATTGGGTTCCCGAAGACGGACGGGAGGCAAAAGGCCAAGTTGATTTTTCCTTTGTAGACTGGGATACGATCAATCCTGATCCAGAAGAGATTCCCGAGGAAATTCTTGAAGAGCATCCGAATTTTCACGACCCAAGTTATTGGGAAGAAGTAGAAGAAAGTGCTAATAGTACAATAGGTGTGGCAGGACTAGCGGCAATAGCCGGGGTCATACTACTCATTCTGGTCAATATCGACCTGCCATTTATTGAATTCAGCCCAGAGCTACGGGCAGCCGGACAAGTAGCCGTAGGAGGAGGGTTCGTCTTCATCGCAATCGGGTTTGGACTGCTCGGTCTCGCCAAACTCGGGCAAAGGATAGAGGTTCGAAATGTACTGCCAGATTCAATCGAACCCCTGTTCCAACGTGGAAGCGACTCTGAGGAAGATCAAACAGAATGACTTCAGTCAAGGAGTGCCGCGAAAGCTGGATTATCGGGAGTGTCCCGCTGGCCGTCAGCCGTAACAGCACCAGGCGATTCTGACTCCCAATCAAGATCTGCCAGATAGACGGGCACCTGCTCGTCACGCCCATCCTCACGCTCTCGCGGCGCCGGGTGCTCGAGCGCCTACGACTGTCTTCCAACCACCAGACTAGATCACATCGTCCGGCCAGCATTCGTCGCACATCTCAATATCAGCACCGTCGACGAAATCTTGTCTTCCGCCGCTCTTCTGCACTCGGTCATTAGAAAACAGAGTACCCTCCAGACGGAGCCCACATTCGGTAGCCGAGTAGGAATGTCCACTCTCGTCATATTCGGAGATGATGGCGTGGCATACATCTTCGATGACAGCGGAGATATGGCCGTCAAGCTCAGGGTCAAATTCAGGCGGATCGACGGTCACACAGCAGTATCGAATGTGCGCTCGTAAATAGATTCAGTACTCACAGATTCTGCAATCGTACGATCCAGATCCCTCTCGATCACGAGGACGGAACAACGGGCCATTCCTTCTGCTCGGGAGCAGAGGGAAGCTATCACCATCGATATGTTTTGATTCACGATGACCTCCCCGGGGGGTTGACTTCATTATACTCTATTTACGCGTGTGCGTAATCGGCTGAAGAATCGAAGAGAGAAATTCTCGCCACTATCGCAGAGAGACGACCCGTACTCCGGAGAATCTGAGCTTTTTCAGTCGAGAACGGTCAGAATGATAGAGATATACATTATCCGGTAGTTGTGGGCGCTCGAAGTATAGAGCGGCCACGATAGCCGCCGCTGTTCGAATACTACTCGATCAGTGATCCAGCTGAGAAATCGGATACAGTGCCTATCCGGTACTAGCCGCTTCGTCCCAAGTGACGCCGTCGACAGCGGTTAGACGCCCGAAGCAAGAGGGGTTCGAACAGAGCGAAAATCGTCGAGTTTTCACGGCCAGTCGCAGTCGTGCTCGCATGTAATCGTCCGGGTCGTTCGAAATGTTGCTCCCGGGATCTTCGTTACAGACGCACGCAGGAAGAGGTTGAGCTGAATCGGCTGGATCCGGATCGGGGTACCGATGCAGTGCTGTTGAGACGGTGCTACGGCCACGAAGTCCATACGCCGGAAGACTCTGAACAGGAATCGGAATCGTCTCGCGCATCAGTCTGCCTCTTCAAGAACTGCGCGTTCACCCGCACTCAGTTCGTCTTCACTTGGTTTCGGGTCAGGGATCTCGGCCGGTTCATCCGGGAGATGGATTTCGATGATTCGCTCGTCAGGATCGTACTCGAGGAACACCATGGGATCGTCGTGCACCAGGTGCGTTTCCGAGAGGGTGGCATCCTCGACCTCCTTAGCGATGAGATTGGATGCCTCCATGATCCGTCCCGGGATGGTGATTGCATAATTTTCGTTCCGATCGAGCAGTTTCACGCAATCTCTCATCGGTACTCACCCTGACCAGCACTTGTAACGAGTCGCATGTACGCTGGCATGGGATTACCTGCGAGTGGAAGGGCCATGAAGACGGAATACTGTACGAGGTTCCAAGGGGATCTCTTGGAAACTCATGTCTTAACAGCCATCAAGTGAGTTCCACCCTGAATTGGAGGTAATGGCACAGCCATCCACAGAACTGTTCGCCGATACCAGATCCGTACAAGCAGCGAACGGCAGCTACACCGTCACTATTCCCCGTGAGATCGTCGAACGGTACGACATCGAGGCTGGTGACGACATCCTCTGGTACGACGATGCCGAGAGTGAGGAACCCCGTTTCCTTCCTCCGAACGCTCGGGAGTCATAGCGTCTGAGTTCTGATTTGCTCTGTTACCCCACAGATTGATTTTTGATGCGACTCGTGGGGTAACCATGACAGAGAGCCCTGAGAGACCAACAACACCAGAGCTACCGCAATATGTTCTCGATCCTCTAGAACGGCAGTCGCCTGAGCGGCTGGAAGCAATTGCCGCCTATGCAGAGGCTTTAGCCGACTGGAAGCGGTCACAGCGCGAAGAAGAGGTGACTGCAACACGTGCGGCCGAGGAAGTCGACGAGGAGGCCATCGAAGACCTCGAGGAGCGTGGCTTCGAAACAGATCCGGAAGCCTACGAGGACGTGCCGTCGAAGGCGTACATCACCGTCAAAGAGACGAAGCCCGGATATCACTACTACTACTGGCAGTGGCGTGAGGGCGACAGCTGGGCGAACGAGTACATTGGTCCAGTCACGTCGGAGAATGATTCGTAGATCATCATCGGTTACAAGCCACGCGACAAGTTCGTGTCCAAACGACCATGGCCCTATGGGCCATGGTCATTCCAAGTAGCGAATTAAATCAGGGGTTCGACGACAATATGCTCTTGAACCAGCCGCGGACTCTTCGAACGGCCGTCGGTGTCGTAGGTGACGATGCTGTGCTCGGCAAGAGCTTGGAGGTCGCGACTGACCTGCGCCTTATCGCGATCGAGGCGGCGGGCAAGGGCCCGAACTGAGTCGACATCCTCGCGGCTGAGCAGGTCGACGATCTCGTAGCGTTTGGGAGTGAGCACCTCTTGTGCTGTCTCCAAGCTCAGAACCTGAACGTCCTCCATACCCCCGCGGGCGAGGGCCCGGGCCATTTCTGAACGTCGGTCGACACGATCCTCCTCGCTGGCAGGTTGGAATTGAATGCTCGACATACTATTTCTCTCTTACTGTTGTGTAGACACCACAACGTCATAAGTATTGTCCTATGCGCGCTTGAACACCTATTCAGAGAGTGTTTCTCACCACAACGGTCAGAATCAAAACATTTAACTTCGTGGAAATGTAATGTCTAGATGAGGAGCGCGCGCTTTGCTTCTCATATTGTAAGAATGTGAATATGTCTCAGGGTGATTTCAGCTACGCGTACGAGGTGACGACGTTTCGCGGACGGAAGTACAGCATCGGGGCCCGACTGGATCCCAGCATCAACAACGTAGAGTCGTTTGCCATTCTCCTCTACTTCCAGTTGGCAGACGGGACACGCGTCGAAGTGGCGAAAGTCGATGATTCGCCTCACGAGGAGGACGACATCCACATCGACCGCTATTACCGAGAGGTGGGGGCCGAGGTCAAAGACTTCGACATCGACATCGAGGCCTGGACGGACGCGGAGGACTACCTCAAGGAGAATGGGCAACGGTTCGCGCGACTCTACTACGAGAACCACGGCATGGAGGTGAGAGCAGACGGCGCAAACGCCTGATTGCGTCCTCGTTACGATACGGTCGCCCAACGAGGGGATAACTTTGAATGTAGGAGTCTCTAAATAGAATCCTACATTCAAAGGGGTAGCAGTCGTATTCGGTTTTAAGCAGAGACTCAGTCGATGGCCTCCTCTGAAGATTCCAACATTCGCGCGAAAGTCTGGCTCGAGCCAGATCAGGTCGAAAAGCTCCGGACGGCGTGTTACGACGACGGGTTCGCCGCCTACCTCCAACAGCGCAACGAGACGATCATCGGACTCATGTACGACACCGGGCTACGAGTCGGGGAACTCGTCCAGGTCGACGTCGACATGCTCCGGGACGGGAACAGCGATCTCTACCTCCCGGGTCACATCCAGAAGGACTACCCGAACGACAACAGTCCGAGTGCAGTGACAATCGATCTCGCCGACGAAGTGACGCGACTTCTGAGCTCGTATCTCACGAACCGCTGGAAAGACACCGAGGCGCTCTTCCCCAGCCGGAAAGCCGACCGGATCACGACGCAGGGCGTGCGCTACATGCTCGGTGATGTCGCCGAAGCGGCTGGCGTCGAGCCCTGGAAAGTCGACGGATCGCGAGGAGACCCCGGTGATGTGACTCCCCACGCTCTCAGACACAGCGTCGCCTACCGGATGTTGAATGCCGAGGAAGGAAACACGCTCTACGATGTCCGGAACCGTCTACGGCACCGGAGCATCCAGACGACAGAGCGGGTCTACGATCATTTCCGCCGGGTCTGACCTTCCGAAAGCATCGACCCCTTGGATGGTATCAGTAAACCGTATATCGGTATACAAAATCGGATATGAGAGTTTAGAGAGCTAAGATATCTTTACCGAAGAGAGTCGACCAGAGCATCGACAGCCTCCTCGAGGACATCCTCGGTGAGCCGTCCCTGCCAGAAGTCGATGTCATCGGGACTGATCGACTGAACCCCCCACGGAACGATTCGGCTTTGCTCGGGTGTTCCTCCCCGAATCCAATCCTCCGCCGCTACGTCGACGAGGCCCTCCATCCACGACTTCGTCGTCAGCGTGAGCGCGATGTACTGCTCACCGTGGAACGGCTTCCCCTCGTGGTTCGAAACGATCAACCACGGACGGGCAGCCTCCTCTCCTTTGAACGGGTCGGCACCGTAGACGACATCCCCCGGCTGAAAGATGGGGTGTGATTCGTCCTCGTCCTCAGTCTCCGTCACTCCACGTCCTCCGCTTCAGGATGCGAACTCTCGGGAGCGTGCGCTCGCCAAGCGTCCTTGTCCTCTTCTCCCAGTTGTTCGTTGAACAGAGTAGTGGCCCGCTCGTACCCGCTGTAATCCTCCAACCGCTCCTCGTCGTCGGTGACGGCCCAGTAGGTTGCCTTGTGTTCGACGAGCTCGCGATCCTTGAGCCGGGAAAGCGCGGTACTGATCGCCCCCTCATCGAGGCCGGTCTGGGAGGCAATCTCCCGGGCCTTGAACGCGCGATCGGCGTAGGCAACTAGGAAGCCAAGTACCTGGTCAGGGATCGAAACGTCGTCGAGTTCGGCCTCACTCGCGTTCTCAAACGTTTCGCGGTCGATGGACATCGTGGTAGAGAATACTGTTCCCAGCGATAAGAGTGTTAGCAGTGAAAATGCTGAAAATTTGGAGGTGTAGAGAACACCGCTGTTACAGTCACTTTAGTCTAAGACATCTATGAGAGCTAATCTAGTTTAGATATCTAAGATATCTTCGACATCTTTGCCAGTGAGTCCGGCCTCAACGACAGCAGGATAGTAGTCCCGGTTTTTCTCCAATGCTTCGCCGTGCTCACGCTTGTAACGGGCGTTCAGTTCGTCGAATCGGATATCGAGATCTTGCCGGACTTCCTCCGGGAGATACATCAGAACGCTCGGTCGATCTTTCACTGACTTCTCGGATTCAGTCGATTGTGCTGTCTGTGATGTCATAATTGTCTTAGATGTATTATTGGTCTTATCTGTCTTAGACTTCGTATCCTGTTCATCGGCGGCATCACTCTCGTCTGCCTGATCCGATTCGAAGCGCTTGGATAGGCGCTGCTCGACATCACGCCCACGGTCGTTCCGATCAGACATTGGTCTCCTCCTGGAGTTCCTCGAGATCTGTCGCCAGTTCCAGCAGCGCTCCAGTCTGGTCGCAGTCCTCGTCGTGAGCGAAGATTGAGACGCCGTTGTTGAACGCGCGCTTGATTGCGGCCCGACTGCGGACTTCGACGATCGGGATACGTTCTCCGAAGGTATCCTCGAACCACTCCAACATCCCCTTCTGCTCGTTGTCGAGCGGGTAGTCGACGTTGGAGACGACGAGCCCGACTTCCTGAATTCGCGTCTCGTAGTTCTCCTCGAGAGTGTCGATCTGTTTGAACAGGAGGTCGAGTGCCCGGATGCTGGTGTCCTCCGCCTCGGCAGGGATCAACACATGGCGGCAAGCGAGCAGTGCATTGTCGGTCAGAATTCCCAGCGATGGAGGACAGTCAACGACGACGTAGTCGTAGATGTCGGCATCCTCCAGAAGCATCGACAGGCGTTCCCGCCCCCGCATGGACGAGACGAGCTCCTGCTCCAGATTGAACATATCAATATTCGCGGGGAGGACATCGAACTCTTCGTGATGAACGACCAGCTCGTCGACGGCGTGGTTCGCCGGGTCGAGAAGTGCATCGTAGAGCGACGGCGGCTCCGCGGTGTAGGCGTCGTCGAATCCGACCCCGCTGGTCAGATACCCCTGCGGGTCGAGGTCGACAAGGAGA
>Ga0207732_100388_pt1 | contig 14455 bp, 10 predicted proteins | sample A23P1SouthBayCA_FD_187733 | JGI IMG/M metagenome (GOLD analysis project Ga0207732, IMG submission 187733) | Aerobic enrichment media microbial communities from Eden Landing Ponds, California, USA - A23 P3 (4) (SPAdes) | ecosystem: Environmental > Aquatic > Marine > Unclassified | place...
CGCGCAGGTCGCTCGCGCTGTCGGTCGCGTAGCGCTCGGCGACCTGCCGCGACTGCGTGAACACGACCGTCTGGTGCCCCTTCGTCACGAGGTCGACGAACAGCCGCTTGGTCTCGACGTGGTTCGACCGGCGGCGGCCGCTCCCGAACCCCTCGCCGTCGCCGTACTCCGGGGGGTTCCAACAGAGCCAGTGGGTCGGTCCCGTCGCGCTGGTGTCCTCGGTCACGAGGTCGAACGACGCGGTCGGCTGGCCGGTCACCGTCGCCGCGTGGTCGACGGGGTTACCGATCGTCGCCGAGCAACACACCCAGTCCGGGTCGGCGTCGAAGCGCTCGCAGAGCCGGGCCAGTCGGCGGAAGACGAGCGAGACGTGACTGCCGAACACGCCGCGGTACTCGTGGACCTCGTCGACGACGACGGTCTCCAGGCGCTCGAAGAACCAGTCCCACAGTCGGTGACCGTGGGGCATGATCCCGTAGTGGAGCATATCGGGCGTCGTCAGCAGCACCGTCGGCTGGCGCTCGCGGATGGCTTCCTTCTCTTTGCGGTCCTGTCGGCCGGTGTACTGCGCGACGGAGACTCCCGAGGCGAAGCCGAGACCGTGCGCGAGGTCGGAGAGGGTCTCCTCCTGGTCGTTGATGAGCGCGACCTGCGGCGCGACGTAGAGGGTCGTCGCCCGCTCGTCGAGCGCCCGCTCGAAGGCCGGGACGGTGTAGCCGACCGACTTCCCGCTGGCCGTCGGCGTCGCGAGGACGACGTTGTCGCCGTCGCGGACGGCCGAGACGGCCCGCGCCTGGTGGTCGTAGAGGCGGTCGATCCCCTCGGATTCGAGCGCGCTCGCCAGTCGCGAGTCGAGGTCCACGTCGGCGAAGGTGGCCTCGCGGCCGGGCATCGTGCGCCGCTCGGTGATCTGCCCTTCGTAGTAGGGCCGGCCCTGCAGCCAGCGGATCGTCTCGTCCACGTTACTTTCCCTCGGCAGCGGTGCGGCAAATCGGTTGCGCCTCACGCGTTTCCGCGGTCGTTTCTCCGGACTCGCCCGACGAGAATACCAGGCGTGAAAAAGTGTGACCGAGAGGAACGGTCCCGCTCCCGCTCCGTCAGTCTTCCGTGCGGAGCTTGTTGCGCGCGAGGACGACCATCGAGAGGCCCATCATCGCGAACAAGGGGACGGGGAACAGCGGCGACCGGGACATCGTCTCCAGCGCGGTGGCGTCGCCCGCGGCCGCGTTGCCCGCGCCGCCGCTCGGCGTCGCGGTGGGCGTCGGCGTATCCACGTCGGCGTTGTCGGGGAACGCCTTGGCGGCGCCGTCGTCGAGTTCCCCCGCGGTGAACCGCAACTCGGTCTGGCCCGCGGCGCACGGCTCGCTCGCCGAGCGCGCGCCGGTCACTTCGCTCCCCTGACCGGCTTCGATCTCACCGGGACTCCCGGAGACCTCGTAGAGGCCGCCACCGGCCTGGTGGACGACCGAGACCGGGGCGGGGCCGCTCCCGCCCTCGTCGTACTCGGCCGCGACCGGCTCACCAGCGTCGCTCTCCGCGACATCCGAGAAGATGATGACTCGCCGCTCGGTCTGGTCCGAGTCGAAACAGAAGGCGACGAAGTCGATCGTCTCCCCGGCCGGTTCCGGCGTCTGCGTCGGCGTCGCGGTCGGTGTCGCCGTCGGCGTTGCGGGCGCGTCTGTCGGCGTCTCGGTCCCGTCCGGGGCTTCGGTCTCGTCCGGGGCTTCGGTCTCGTCCGGGGCTTCGGTCGGCGCCTCGGTTTCGTCAGGCGCCTCAGTTTCGTCGGGAGCTTCGGTCTCGTCTGGAGTTTCGGTTCCCGTCGGCGTGCCGGTTGCCGTTTCGGTTTCCGTGCCGGTTGCAGTCTCGGTCCCCGTCGGCGTGACGGTCGCCGTTTCTACGTCGGTTGCCGTCTCGGTTTCCGTCGGCGTTCCAGCCGCAGTCTCGGTTTCGGTGGGGGTCTCGGTCGGCGTGTCGGTTTCCTCCGGTTCCTCGGTCTCGGTCGGCTCGACGGCCTCGCAACCGCTGGTAACCACGTAGGCCGCACCGGCGTCGGTGCGGTTCAGCGAGTCGTTCAGTGGCGCACCGACGGCCACGTCGGCGAAGCCGTCGCCGTCGAAGTCACCCGCGCCGACGCTGTACCCGGCGTAGTCCCCGGCAGCGGCGCCGGCGAACGTCGTCGACGCCGCCGAGAGGTTCGTCTCGGCCGGGAGCGACTCGTTGCCGGCGACCAGATACGCGGCGCCGGCGTTCGTCCCCGTCGAGTCGTTCAGCGGCGCCCCGACCAGCACGTCGGCGACGCCGTCACAGGTCACGCCGTCGTCGCCGGTGTCGGCGACCGACCAGCCGGCCCGGTCGTAGGCCTCGGCGCCGGCCATGCGCACGTCCGCGTCGGCGAGCGAGGACTCGCCGTCGAGGTCCTCGTCGCCGTAGACGACGTAGGCCGCGCCCGCGTTCGTCCGGTTCAGCGAGTCGTTGTACGGGGCGCCGACGACGAGGTCGGCGACGCCGTCGTCGTTCACGTCGCCGGCCGCCGAGACGGCGTAGCCCGCCCGGTCACGCTCGGCCGCGCCGACGAACGTCGCCGACGCGTTCGCCAGCGAGACCGTTCCCTCGCTGGAGCCGTTCACGACGTAGGCCGCGCCGGTGCGGTTGCGGCGTTCGTCGTCCGCGTCGGCGCTGGCGTTGTACAGCGGCGCACCGACGGCGACCTCCGCGACGCTATCGTTGTTCACGTCACCGGCCGGTGCGACCGACCAGCCCGCGTTGCTCCCCGGCTCCTCGCCGACGAACGTGGCCGTCGCGTCGGTGAGGTTCACGTCGCCGGGGGCGTCGGCGAGCGAGTCGCCGTCGACGACGTAGGCCGCGCCGGTGTCGTTCGCGTCGTCGGTGTCGACCCCCGGCGCGCCGACGAGCACGGCGCTGGCGTTCGTCGCGTTCGCGTCGCCGTCGGCCGCGGCGTCGCTGACGTTCGTCCGTTCGAGCGCCGACACGTCGTAGCCGGCGAAGTCGTTGGCCGCCGCGCCGGCCAGCACCGCGTCGGCGTCGGTGAGGTTCATCGTCGCCGGCATCGACTCGTTGCCGTAGACGACGTAGGCCGCGCCCGCGTTGACGGCGGTGCTGTCGTTGTACGGCGCGCCGACGACCACGTCGGCGTAGCCGTCGTCGTTCACGTCACCGGCGGTCGACACCGACCATCCCGCCAGGTCGTTGTTGTCGGCGCCGCGCAGTACCACGTCGGCCTGGCTGAGATTCAGCGCGGACTCGTTGGCCGGGCCGTAGACGATGTACGCCGCGCCGGTGTTGGGCCCGACCGAACCGTTGCGCGGCGCGCCGACGATCAGGTCGTCGACGCCGTCGCCGTTCACGTCACCGGCCGACGCGACCGACCAGCCGGCCGTGTCGTTGGCCGCCTCGCCGCTGAGAGTGGCGTTCGCGGCCGAGAGGTTCACCGTCGCCGGGTAGGCGTCGGGCGATTCCTGCACCGCCGCGGCGGCCGGATCTCCGTCCGACTGGCCGGGGACGAGCGCCGCCGCGCCGACGGCGACGGTGCTCGCGAGCAACACTACGACGACGGCGACCACCAGGGCGCGCCCCCGTGTCGAGTCAGCACTGAGTAACGAGTCGAGCATACCACCGGAGCCACGGCCACCTCGGCCGTTGTTATTCAGCGACCATCGCGAGTAACCCCGACCCAGCGCCCGGACAGCGTCGCGTTACCGCCGCCGCGAGCAAGTGCGAGCGGCGCGTACGCGGCGCCAGCCGTCGGAGATCGAACCGTCGGCTGGCACGAGGCGAGCGCGATCGTTCGGCGCGACGGTAGGCCGACCCAGCGTTCGGAAAGTCGGTATTTGTCGACGCCCGCTTGCGGTTTCGGAACCGGCGACCACCGGATCGCCGCCGCCGTCCGGGTCCGACAACCTCGGCTTTGTGTCGGGCCGCGCGTGGACGTGTCAGGTCTTTCGACGCCCGGTCCCCCACTCGGACGCCGACGGGGGCGCGCCGCGACGCAACTGACGGACGGGTGACGCTTACGTACCGTCGCGCCGACGGTCGAACGTGACCTATCACGTCGTCGACCCCGACGAACTGGAGCCCGAGCCGGACCGACCGTCCGAGATGCGATACGTCAGCGAGGCCGCGGGGATGGAGCGGGTCGGACTGCGGACCTACGCAGTCGAACCGGGCGAGGAGATCCCCCTCTCGGGCATGCACTATCACGACGAACAGGAGGAAGCATTCTACGTGATATCGGGGGCGCTCAGCGTCGAGACGCCCGAGGAGACGTATCGAGTCGAGGCCGACCAGTTCTTCGTCGCCGAACCGGGGAGCCCGCATCGGGCCCACGTCGCCGACGAGGCGGCGGACCCGGCCCGAGTGGTCGGCATCGGTGCGCCGCCGGTCAGCGACGGTCACAGCTACGAGGGGGAGTGAGACGGCAGGTCTGCGGGCCGCGACGGAACCGTTTTGCTCGGTCGGTCCCGAACCCGTCCATGCCCAGCATCCGGCAGATCTGGACCGCGCCAGAGGGGGGCGCGCCGATGGAGGCGAGCGAGCGCGTCAGAGCCGTCGCCGGCGGCGGGCTACAGGGCGACCGGTACTGTCACGGGCGCGGCTACTACTCACCGTACGACGTGTGCCAGGTCACGCTCGTCGATAGCGGGGCGCTCGAAACGGTCCGCGAGCGGTACGGTATCGACCTCTCGGACGGGCGCCACCGCCGGAATCTCGTGGTCGACTGCGACGTGGTCGACCTGCTCGACGCCCGATTCTCGGTCGGTGGGGCCGTCTTCGAAGGGACCCGCCGACGCCCGCCCTGCGCGCACGTCGAGGCGGTCGCCGGCGAGGACGACCTCGCGGCGGCGCTCTCTGAGGAGCGCGGCGGCATCTGCGCCGACGTGACCGAGGGCGGCGAGGTGGCGGTCGGCGACGAACTGCGCGTGGTCGAGCGGCTGGACGACCCCGATTCGCTCGCTGCGGCGATCCGCGAGCGACGCGAGGGGTGACGGACGGAGCGACCCGCTACGCCGCCAGCTCGTCGGTCGCGTCGCGCAACAGTCCGTCGAGAATTTCGGGCGTCGTCGGGTGATACGCGCGGTCGGGGACCTCGCGCACGTCCAGCTCCATCTCGACGACGACCTGCATCGTCTTGGCCATCACGTCGGCGTGATAGTGCAGTCCCTGCCAGCCCAGCACCGTCGCCGACTCGCGGTCGACGACCAGTTTCGCGACGCCGTCGGGAGTGTCCTTGGCTTTGAACACGCCGTCGTCGCTGGCCTGGCGCATCGCGACGGCCACGTCGTAGCCCGCGTCGCGGGCCTCGCGTTCGGTCATGCCGACGCGGGCGTAGGGGTAGACGCCCAGGCCCGAGAAGATGACGTGGTGGGTGACGTTCTGGTAGGCCTTCAGGGGCTCGCCGCGCTCGCGCCGGAGGATGTTCTCGGCGGCGGTGAAGCCTTGCTCCTTGGCGACGTGGAGGATCGGCTCCTCGCCGTTGGCGTCGCCGACGACGAACACCCGGTCGTCGTCGCGGGACTGCATCGTGTCGAGCACCCAGTCCGGGCCGCGCTCCAGCGCCGAGTTCTTCAGCCCGAGCCGTCCCACACAGGGCCGCCGACCGGTGAACAGATACAGTTCGTCGGCCTCGACCACCTCGTCGTCGCCGTCGACGTGTTCGAGATGGAGCCGCACGCCCCCGTCGTCGGTCGGTTCGACGCGCTTCTCGTAGCAGTTCGTGGGGATCGTCACGTCGAACTGATCGCGGTAGAGGTCGAGGATCGTGTCGCCGAACGAGGGATCGGCCTCGTCGATAGGCCGCTCGTCGTGCTCGACGACGGTCACGTCGGTCCCGCCGACCTCGCTCAGGTAGGGGACCATCTCCAGGCCGATGTACCCCAGCCCCATCACGACCGCCGAATCGGGCAGTTCCGTCGCGTCGAGGATATCCGCGCTCGTCTGGTGGGGTACGTCCTCGATCCCCGGGAGGTCGGGGACGTTGACCGCCGACCCCGTCGCGATCACCACGTAGTCGCCGGTGATCTCGCGGCCGCCCGCGACGACCGTGTGGTCGTCGACGAACCGGGCGGTGTCGTGGACGAACTCGACGCCGTCGCGCTCGGCGATCTCGTGGATCGACTCCCGGCGGTGCTCGGCCCACCCGAGCGTGTGGTCGTCCTTGCGTTCGACGGTCCGGTCGAGGTCGACCGCGGGCGGGTCGCCGAGCAGTCGGTCGTCGTGGCGCGCCTGGTAGCGGTGGGCGCCGGCCGACAGCACCTCTTTGGAGGGCATACAGCCCCGCAGGATACAGAGCCCGCCGCCGGGATCGCCGTCGTCGATCAGCGTCAGTTCCACGTCGGGCTCCTCGGCGAGCGAGTTCGCGACCGCCGCGCCCGCGCTGCCGTAGGCGCCGACGATGACCACGTGAACCATGCGTCCGTGTTGGCCGACCAGGCCTAAATCGTTCGGGGCGCGTGGGTCCGGGGTCGCCACAGCGGTCGCGGAAGGCCCACGCGGCGACCGCCGCCGGACACGCCGAACGGTCACTCCTCGACGGGCGACCCGGGGGCGCGACCGTCCGCGCGACGGGCGCGCAGCCATCGTGCGGCCCGCGAGCGGTTGACGATGCGGTCCCACAGCACCAGCGTCGACGGGAGGACGACGATGGAGGCGATGTAGGCGTAGACGACCGACAGCGCGGTCAGCACGCCGAACGCGCCGATGGCCGGGTTCAGCGCGAAGACGAGCATCCCCATCCCGGCGACGGTGGTGAGCATGCTCCCGGTGAGCGCCCCGCCGGTGCCCCGGATGGCGAGGTCGAGCGCCGTCTCGATGTCGGCGTCCTCGAACTCGTCGGCGAACCGGTGGACGACGTGGACGGAGTAGTCGATGCCGAGCCCGATCGTCAGCGAGAGGATCACGCCGTTGATCGCGTTGAAGTCGATGCCGAGATAGCGCATCGACGCGACGACGAGCGTGACCGTCAGCGCGATGGGGACGACGTTGGCGACCCCCAGCGACGCGCGCCCCTCCAGCACGTGGTAGACGACGATCAGGAACGCGGAGGCGCCGAGGAGCGTGATGAGCAGGCTCGTGATCACCGTGCCGAGGATCAGCTCCGAGGCCTCTTCGAAGATGATCGCGTTGCCCGTCGGCGTCGCGTCGAGCGAGGTTTCGGCGGCGATCGCCTCGGCGTCGGCCGCGACCTCGCGGTTGGTCGCGTCGGCGTCCACCGAGTAGGTGACGAGCGTGCTCCGGCGGTCCTCGGAGAGGACGCCGCCCACGCCGGTGGCCGGCGCGGATTCGAGCGAGTCGTACACCTCGCGGAGGTTCTGCTCGGGGACGCCGTCGCCGTCGGGGTCGTTGCGCGCCACGAGGTCGGCGAACTCCGGGTTCCGGTCGGCGTACGACCGGACGATCGTGACGACCGACTGGCTCTGGGCGTGGCGGCCGTCGCGGAGGACGGTCGGCGGTGGATCGTCGCCCATCCGATACACCTGGTCGAGCGCCGCGTCGCGGTGCATCCGCGTCTCGACGAACAGCAGCACCGAGCTGCTCTGGGGGAAGTTGTCCTCGATGTAGTTGCTCTTCGAGATGGTGCTGTACTCCGGCGGGCTGAACGGCGCCGGAAGCTCCTTCTGCCACTCGGGGATCTCCTCGTACTCCGGCGGCAGGAAGTCGTCCTGGCTGAAGCCGGTGCCGACGCCGGTCGCGTAGACGCCCGCCGCGCCGCTCGCGAGCAGAATCACGAGCATGAACAGCGCCGGCGCGCGCTGAGCGATGGCGACGCCGCCGCCGAGCGCGCGACCGAGCAGCGACCCCTCCGACCCGAGCGGGCGTTCGCTCATCGTCGGGATCGGGTACCTCGCGCGCAGGCGGTCGGTCTTGACCTTCGCGGCCGGGAGGAAGATCCCGAAGATCAGGAAGGTGAAACAGATGCCGATGGCGGCGACGAGGCCGAAGTCGCGGATGGGCGCGAGCGCGCTCGGCAGGTTCGACAGGAAGCCGATGACGGTCGTCCCCATCACGATGAAGAAGGCGACCAGCAACTGCTCGGTGGTGACGTCCATCGCCGTCCCGACGGGCTGGCCGCGCTCGCGCTCCTCGCGGTAGCGGTTGACCGCGTGGATCCCGAAGTCGATACCGACCGCGATCAGGAGCGGCGGCACCGCCACGAGCAGCGGGTTGAAGGCGATGTCGGCCAGCCCGAGGAAACCGAACGTCCACAGCAGCGTCATCAGGATGGCGACGACGCCCAGCACCAGGTCGACCAGGTCGCGGTAGGCGACGATCAGGAAGCCGACGATGAGGAGGAACGCCGCCGGGAGCACGAGCGCCAGCGACGAGCCGATGGTGTTGGGGGCGCTCCCGACGATGTCGATGTCGCCGCCGACGGTCCCGATCACCCGCTCGACGCGCTCCTCGCGGGCGTCCACGTCGCGGTCGTGAGTCACCGAGGCCTGCGCCGCGCGGGCCGCCGCGCTCTCGGTGTCGAAGTCGTCGCTGACCTGGGAGGTGAACCCGGGGGTCTCGGCCGCGCGCCGGACCGCGCGGTCGATCTCGGTCGCGGTCGCCCGCTCGACGGCGTCGATCTGCGCTCCGACCGTCGTCGCCTCCGGGTCGAGCTGCTGGGCGACCGTCCGCGCCGGGCTGGAGACGCCCGTCACGCGCAACCCGCCGTGGTCCTGCAACCGTTCCTGGGCCCGTAACATCCGCAGCATGCTCGTCCGCGAGAGGACGTTCTGCTCGCGCTGGAGCAGTTGCGTGCTCGTCGAACTCCCGCCGAAGCCCGTGCTGAACTCCCGCTGGATGTCCTCGAAGGCCTCGAACGAGTCCAGGTCCTCGACGAACTGGTTGCTCCCGCCCTCGGTCTCGACGTTGCCGAGGCCGGCGAGGAAGACGGCGGTCAACAGGAGGAAAGCGAGGCTGATCCGCCCCGGGTAGGAGGCGATGGCGTCGCCGACCTCGTCGGTGAACCACTCGAAGACCATCTTACCTGCCGTACCACAGGTACCCGACGACGAGCAGGGCGAGGACGACCAGCGCCCCGACGATGACGGGCACCGGCAGGCCGCTCCCGCCGCCGTCCGCGGGTTCGGTCACGTCGACGGCGACGGTGTAGCCGCTGGAGAGGGTCGTGTCGCCGTCGGCGTCGTCGTACTGGAAGTCCATCTCGACGGGGTAGGACTTCGTCAGCGCGCCCGACCCGGCGCTGACCTCGAAGGTGAACGTCTCCGACTCGCCGGCCGGGATCTCGGCGGCGTAGGCCTCGCCGTCGTCGATGGTGATCGGATCGTCGGCGTAGATGGCCGCGGACACGTCGCTGACGGGCTCGTCGCCGGCGTTCGTGACCGTCACTTCGAGGACGCGGCCGCCGCCGCGTTCGACGGTCCCGTTTTCGACCGACACGTCGAAAGTGTCACGCTGCTGGCCGACGCGCAGCCGGGTGTCGAAGCTCTCGGCCTCGCGGCGCTCGTCGTCGGCGTTCCGATAGGTCGGCCGCAGCGTGAACTGCTTCGGGCCGGCCTCGCCGGCCTCGCTGACTTCCACGTCGAAGGCGAACTCCTTGGACTGGTTGACGCGGAGGTTGCCGACGGAGTACTCGCGTTCGAGCGGCGAGACGGTCTGGCTCTCCGACTCGAAGACGATCACGACGCTGTCGGCTCTGGCGTCGCCGACGTTCGTGATGGTGCCCGAGAGCGTCCCTTCCTCGCCGACCCGGAGCGTCGAACTCAGGTTGCTCGCGCTGAACTCGTACTCGACCTCGGGGTCGGGGCGGACGCCGAACTGGAGCGTCCCGGACTGGCCGGGGTCGCCCTCGCCGTCCTCGTAGCTCACCGACGCCTGCAGGGAGTAGGTGCGGCTCTCCGCCTGCGGGGTCGCCGTCGCCTCGACGGCGATCTCGCGGGTCTCGTTGGCGGCCCAGCTACCGACGTACTCGCTGGCGGTGGTCGACCCGCCGAAGGTGAGCGCGGGGCTCCCGGAGGTGACCGACACCGACGCGTCGCGCACGTCGACCGGGCCGTCGTTGCGGACGGTGATGGTTACGGGCCCGTCGTCGTCGACGGCCACGTCGCTCTCGCTGTCGACGATCGTGAACGTCTGCTCGCGCGCGGGCGTGACGCCCAGCGAGAGACTGTTGGACTGCATCGGGGTGCTGTCCTCGTCCTCGTAGCTGACCGTCGCACCGAACGCGTACTGCTGCTGGCTCGCGGACTGAGCGGCGCTGACGCGATAGGAGACGGTCCGCGTCTCACCGGGCGCCCAGGCGCCGCCGACGTAGCGGGTCGACGACGCCGACGCGCCGAAGGTCAGGTCGGCGTTCTGGGAGGTGAGCGCGACCGAGGCGTTACGGGCGACCGCGGTCCCGGTGTTGCGCATCGTCACGTCGACCGTGCCGGTGGCGCCGATCCGGGCCGTCGACTCGACGTTCGTCACGCGGAACTGCGCGGCCTCCTCGATCGTCACGTTCACCGTGAAGTTCCGCGTCGTGCTCGTGCGGTTGTACTCGCTCGTCTGCGGGTTTATCGACTGCGTGTAGTTGTACGAGACGTTGATCGGGAGGCGGTAGGTGCCCGGCTGGGCCGAGCGATCGACTTCCATCCGGAACTCCACGGGCGCCGACGAGCCGTCCGGCAGGCGGGCGATGGCGCGCTCGTTGGTGGTGACCGTCAACGGGGCGTCGTGCTCGCCGACGCTGACCCGGAGCGCGCGGGCGGTCGTCACCTGCTGTTCGAGTTGCGGGTTCGACAGCGACCCGTTGGTGACGTTGCCGTCGTTGAGCACGACGACCTGCAGCGCGGTCCGGTCGCCGGGGACGAAGTCGGTGTCCGGCACCGACACGTCGATCCCTGGGTTGCCCGTGACGTTGTCCTGCTGTTGTTGCTGTTGGACCGCCGCGGCCGACGCGTCCGCCGGGTCGGCCGCAGCCGACGGCACAGGCGTCTCGACGGTGTCGGCGACCCCCTGGTCGGTGACCGCGCCGGCGACCGGCGACGCGGCGAGCAGCAGTGCGACTGACGCGACTACGAAGAGCTGTGTCCGTTGCATACGTGGATTCTCGTTCTTCACCCACCGTGCCGCGGGGACCAACGACGGCCACGCAGGTGTCGTTTCGCGACTTGCCGCCCGAACCCCGTCAATCATTGTAAACCGGAAGAAACTTTCCGATAGTTTGTTCCGATTCACGACCGCACGGCTACCGCTCCGGAGTCAATACCCGATCCATTGGTAACATTTAACAAGGCATAGGGCGTAGCTACTGCCAGCGTCGAATTGATAGACAGCGACGGAACGTAGACAACAACAATGGCAACCAACGAAACTCGCTCCGAGACGAGCCGCTACGACGAACTCGAGATCGCGAACGGTGACGTCGTCATCTACGATGTCGACAATCACCGGGCGTGGATCCAGTCGGACGAAACAGTAACCGGCGACGAGATAGCCTGACCGGGCCTCGGAGCGGTCTCGTCTGCCCCGTCGAGGCGGCCGACCGCCCTCGCCCACGACCGCCCGTTCTTCCACACCGACCGTCCAGCCCCACCGCCGTTCGGCGAACCACCGCTCAGCCGTGCCCCCGCTGGCCGACCCGTCCTGACACCTACCCGTCCTCGGACGCGGAATCGTGACCGCCGTCGGTCGGGCGGTCGGTGGCGTCGTCGGTCGGGCGGTCGGTGGCGTCGTCGGTCGGGCGGTCGGCGGCGGGGTCGGTGAACTCGTCAGCGGTGGCGTGGCCGTCGTCGCCGACCTGCGCGTGGAGGCGAGCGATCTCCGTCTCCAGTTGCCGGATGCGCTCGTCGTAGTCGTCGTCCGACCGCAGCCACAGCGCGCCGAGGACGGCGACGAGGACCAGCGGCAGGCCGAACATCAGCAGGCCCATCGCGAGGACGACGAGCAGTTCGATGCCGCCGGGCATCCCCATCTGGAGGAGCATACCGACGGCTACGGCCGGTCGCGCGAAAACCCTTCCGCCGTGACACCACCGCCGTCGCGACCGGGTCTCCGCCGGCCCGCAGGTCAGAAGTCTGTGATCGAGGTCTGCAGGCCGGCGACGAGGTTGGACTTCCGCCGGAGTCGGCCCAGCGGGACCGGGACCCGCGGGAGCACTCCCCGGAGGGCCTCGCGGAAGCTCTCGGCGACGCCGTGTTCGCCGTCGAAGGCGTGGCGCACGCCCTCGCGGACCTGCCAGACGCCGACCGGCGCCCAGTAGTCGTCGGTGACCTCCCGCAGGACCAGCGCCTTGGCCTGGCGGTCCCGTTCGTGCAGGTGTTCGAGCACCGCGAGCCGCGAGGCGTAGTAGGCGCCGGCGGTCTCCTCGACGTACCCCGTCCGCCCCTCCCAGCCCTCGTGGGCGCTGGAGAGGTAGTAGTCGCTCGCCGCCGGGTTCCAGACGCTCTCGGGGGCTTTCATCTCGACGAGTTCGAACTCCCACTGCCCGGGCGCGAGGATCACCCAGTAGCGGTTGCCCATGTACTCGTTCGTCCACACCGACACCTCGTCGACGGTGTCGCTGTGCTGGAGGCCGCCGCGGAGGTACTTCCCGACGGTGTCGTCGACGGCGGTGATCGACCACCGCGTCGGCACGAGCTTGCGGTTGTGGCCCTGCCCGAGCGCGCCCGCCGAGAGGATGGTGTTGACGTCGTACACGTCGAACCCGCGCCGGTAGAGGTAGGTCATCGCCCCCTCGGCGGCCCAGTCGTCGTCCTCCAGCGTCTTCTCGACCGGTCGCGGCACGTGAGGGTTCTCCGCCAGGTCGGCGTTGGTCGCCCGCGCCCTGGGACCGGTCGGCGTCGAGATGTCGTCGAGCGAGAGGTCGATGTCGGGCGTGCCGTCGAGCCCGACCTCCACGTCGACGGGGTGGTCGGCGATGGCGACCTCCCGCTGGGTGCCGACGAACCCGTCCCACACGTCCGACACGTCGACTTTCGCCGACCGCGTGGAGTTGAGCATCCCCGTCCGTCGCTGGAGCACGTCGTCGATCTGGTATCCCTGGCTGTACCAGTCGCCGCTGGTCGCGAAGTCCGCGGCGTCGGCGTCCCCGCCCATCGGCGAGAGCACCCCCGTCGAGACGTTCGGGTAGCCCGACCGCCCCACGAACACCTCCGGCGCCGTCGAGCCGAACATCGAGTCGCCCTGGACGGCCTGCTGGAACTCCCGCTCGACGTCGTCGAGGTACTCCGTGATCTCGTAGGACTTCTCCTCGGCCAGCCGGCGCTTCTCCGCGGCCTCGTCGCGCTGGAAGTCGTCGATGAAGTCGTCGAGGCGCATGCCCGCCATTCGCCCGACCCTACCGCCCCCACGGGCTTCAATGAGTCGGTGCGGGAACCCCGAAACCGGGACGGTCCTCGCGGCGAACTCAGTCGTCCCCCGGCTGCTCCACCTGCGCGCCCCCGGCCACCTCGTCGGGAACGAGCCCGTAGCGGGCCAGCCGCGACTCGATCGACGGGTGTTCGGCGGTCAGCCGCTCTAGCCACGTCCGGCGCGCGCCGAAGGGGCTGCCGCCGGCGACCGCGTCGTCGGCGTCACCCACGGTTCCGACCGCGTAGAGACCGGTGCAGAAGTCGGTCGCGCTCGTCGCGGCGACGGCCACGTCGTCGGCGTGGCACTCCTCCAGCCGGCTCGCGCGTACCGCCAGTGCCTGCACGAGGACCACGGCGCCGGCGCTGGCGAGGACGTACAGCAGGAGGTTGAGGTCGTTCGAGCGGCCGACGCCGGCGACGAGGAAGGCACCGCCGGCGACGAGCGCGACCTGCGGCGGGAGGTGCCGGAGCGCGAGGAGCCAGAACGCCGCGAGGCCGACCGCGTGGGTGGCGCCTTCTCGGAGCGGCGCCCGGTGGAGGTGGCCGAGCGAGCGGTGGGCGAGTTCGTGGGCGACGACCGCCCGGAGCGCCGCGTCGTCGAGCCGGTCGGCGAGCGAGGCGGAGGCGACGAGGACCGTGCGGTCGCCGTCGCCGAGGACGTTCACCCCGCCCGCGCTCTCGCGGTCGACGACCACCGACGGCGTCGCCACGTCGAGGTCGGCGGCCACCTCGGCCGCGACCCGACGGAGCCGCACCGGCGCTTCGTCGGCCAGTTCGAGCCCGCGGAGGAGGCCGTCGGTGACGACGCGACCGACGGCGAACTCCAGTCCGAAGCTCGCCAGCGCGACCGCCGCGACCGCCGGCGGCGCCATCCCGGCCGCGTAGCAGGCGGCCAGCGCCGCGACTAAGACGGCGAGCAACAGCGCGTCGATCAGCCGATAGGCCGCGGGCAGGCCGACGGCGCGGTCGAGTCTCGCGGTCAGCGACACGGTACCGACCGCTCGTTGGGCCCGGTCGGGCAAAAACCGTCGGGGCGCGAGCGAAACCGGCCTCGGTCGGTCCGAGCGGATCCGAACCCATATGACCGGCGACGGGCGAGGAGTGAACGATGCCGACAGTCGAGTGCGACGTGGCGGCGGCCCGCGAGCGGCTCGAAGACG